>MRWG01000397.1_pt1 | contig 56074 bp, 50 predicted proteins | sample 1013341 | NCBI WGS metagenome assembly MRWG01 (sample SAMN06117577, study PRJNA244670) | biofilm metagenome | biome: Water; feature: Cathode Biofilm; material: Biofilm; isolation source: microbial consortium enriched at the cathode of a solar microbial fuel cell | place: USA: District of Columbia ...
TGAGCGGCTTGTCCTCGCCGTAGTCCGCGCGGAGCGCCATCAGACCCGGCATCTCGGTTTCGGCGATGTCGAGTTCCTTGCGGCCGTAATCGGCCAGAGAGATGTCGCGGACAGCATAGTCCGCGGCTGTGACGTTTTCTGGTTTGTTCATGGTGTCGTTCCTCGAATTCCGTTTGGGTTACTGCGCGGCCACGGTGGCGCCGAAGCTGCGGGCCAGCTCTTCGGCGAGGTCGGATTTCTCCCATGAGAAGCCGCCGTCGTCGTCGGGATGCCGTCCGAAGTGACCGTAGGCTGCGCTGCGGGTATAGATGGGTCGCAGGAGTTGCAGGTGATCGCGGATGCCGCGCGGCGTCAGACGGACCATCTCGCGCAGACGGCGCGACAAGTCGTCTTCCGAGACCTGCCCAGTGCCCAGCGTATCGACATAGAGCGCCACCGGTTCCGGCACGCCAATAGCATAGGCGAGCTGGATCTGGCATTTGTCGGCAAGGCCCGCGGCCACGACGTTCTTGGCGAGATAGCGCGCGACATAGGCTGCGGACCGGTCGACCTTGGTCGGGTCCTTGCCCGAAAACGCGCCGCCGCCGTGGGGCGCCGCGCCGCCGTAGGTGTCCACGATGATCTTGCGGCCGGTCAGCCCTGCGTCACCGTCGGGGCCGCCGATGACGAAGTTGCCGGTGGGATTCACGATCAGCTTGTCGTCGGCGGGCAGATCCCAGCCTTCATCCTTGAAGACATCGGTGATGTAGGGCCTGACCATCTCGCGCACCTCGGCCTGGCTGAGGCCCTCAGCGTGCTGGGTCGAAACGACGACGGTATCCAGACCCACGGGCTTGCCGTTCGCGTATTTCAGGGTCACCTGGCTCTTGGCGTCGGGGCCGAAGTTCGGCTGCTTGCCGGATTTCCGATCCTCGGCCATGTGGCGCAGGATGCGATGCGCGAACTGGATCGGCGCGGGCATCAGCTCGGCGGATTCATTGCAGGCATAGCCAAACATGATGCCCTGGTCGCCGGCGCCTTCCTCGCCCTTGTCGCCCTCGTCAACGCCCTGCGCGATGTCGGAGGACTGGGCGTGCAGGCGGCAGATGATCTCGACATTGCGCCAGGAAAACCCGGGCTGGTCGTAGCCGATGTCACGGATCGCATCGCGGGCGATCTCCTCGACATCCTTGAGCACAGCTTCGGGACCGCGCACCTCGCCGGCGATGGTCAGGTGATCGGTGGTTGCCAGCGTCTCGCAGGCCACCCGGGACTGCGGGTCGGCGGCCAGGTAGGCATCCAGAATGGCGTCCGAAATCCGGTCGCAAACCTTGTCGGGATGTCCCTCGGACACCGATTCACTGGTGAACAGCCAGGTCTTGTTGCTCATCTCGTTCCTTTCTCCACTGCTGTGGGGGTGGGTCGGTATTGGCAAGTGAACTTGCCGGGGTCAGGCGATCTTGCGATCCGCCCGTGACTTGTCGGGCCGATAGGCCAGACTGGGGGCCAGCCAGACCTCGACCTCGGCGATCTCCATCTCCTTGCGCGCGGCATAGTCCGAGACCTGGTCCGGTCCGATCCGGCCGATCCCGAAATAGCGCGCCTCGGGGTGCGAAAAGTAGAGACCCGAGACCGCAGAGGCGGGCCACATCGCACAGGAGTCCGTCAGGTTGAGGCCGGTATGCGCGGGCGCATCCAGCAGGTCGAAAAGCGTGCGCTTCTCGGTGTGGTCGGGGCAAGCGGGATAGCCCGGCGCGGGGCGGATGCCGCGATATTGCTCCCGGATCAGCGCCGCGTTGTCGAGCCCCTCGCCCGGGGCGTAGCCCCAGAGGCTACGGCGCACGCGGGCGTGCAGCGCCTCGGCAAAGGCCTCGGCCAACCGGTCGCCCAGGGCCTGCACCATGATCGAGTCATAGTCATTGCCCTCGGCCTTCAGCCGGTCGGCAATGTCGTGCACCTCCGGCCCGGTGGTGACGGCAAAACCGCCCACCCAGTCCGGCGTACCCTCGGGCGCGACGAAATCGGCCAGGCACATCTGCGTGGCGTCGCGGGTCTTGTTGCGCTGCTGTCGCAACTGCGGCATCCGCGCGCGCAGCTTGCCGCGCGTCTCGTCCGTCCAGACAAGGATGTCGTCGCCCCGGCTGTTGGCGGGCCAGAGCCCGACCACACCGCGCGGGGTGAACCAGCCTTCGGCCTCGATCCGGTCCAGCATGGCCTGCGCATTGTCGAAAAGTTCGCGCGCCGTCTCGCCCCTGTCGGGATCGTCGAGAATGGCGGGGAAGTTGCCCCTCATTTCCCAGGTGGAAAAGAACGGCGTCCAATCGATGTAGTCGCGCAGCGCGGCCACGTCGGTATCGTCGATCACGGTCAGGCCCGGGGTCTGCGGCGCGGGGGGGCTATAACTGTCCCAACCGCCGTCAAAGGCATCCGCCCGCGCCTGCACCAGCGGCGCGGTGGGCCGCTCGCCGGTGCGATCGTCGCCCGCCCGCATCTTCTCCTGACCTTCCGCGATCTCGGTCAGATACCCCGGCGCCGCCGCTTTCGACAGCAGCTTGGACACCACGCCCACGGCCTTGGAGGCATCGTCCACATGGATCACCCCGTGTTCGTACTCCGGCGCGATCTTGAGAGCGGTGTGCTTCTTGGAGGTGGTCGCGCCCCCGATCAGCAGCGGCAGGTCCAGCCCCTGCCGGGTCATCTCTCCCGCCACCTCGACCATGCGGTCGAGCGACGGCGTGATGAGGCCGGACAGCCCGATGATATCGGCCTTCTCTTCCTTGGCCTTGGCGATGATGTCCTCGGTCGGGACCATCACGCCCAGGTCCACCACGTCGTAGTTGTTGCATTGCAGCACGACGCCGACGATGTTCTTGCCGATGTCGTGCACATCGCCCTTTACCGTGGCCATCAGCACCTTGCCCTTGGCTGAGGTGTCCCCCTGCAGGCGCTTTTCCTCTTCCATGTAGGGCAGCAGATGGGCCACGGCGGTCTTCATCACGCGGGCCGATTTCACCACCTGCGGCAGGAACATCTTGCCGGCGCCAAACAGATCGCCCACCACGTTCATGCCGTCCATCAGCGGCCCTTCGATCACATGAAGCGGCTTTTCCGCGCGCAGGCGGCATTCCTCGGTGTCTTCGACCACGAAATCCGTGATCCCGTGGACGAGCGCGTGTTCCAGCCGTTTTTCGACCGGGGCCTCGCGCCACTTCGGGTCTTCCTTCTTCGAGGCCTCGCCGGTGCCCTTGTACTTGTCCGCGATCTCCAGCAGCCGCTCGGTCGCGTCGTCGCGGCGGTTGAACAGCACGTCCTCGACCCGCTCGCGCAGTTCCTCGGGAATGTCGTCATAGACGGTGATCTGGCCCGCGTTCACGATGGCCATGTTCATCCCCAGCGGGATCGCGTGATAGAGAAAGGCCGAGTGCATCGCCTCGCGCACCGCGTTGTTGCCACGGAAGCTGAATGAAACGTTCGACAGCCCGCCCGAAATATGGGTGTCCGGCATGTCCGCCTTGATCAGCTTGATCGCGTCGAAAAAGGCGTTGGCGTAGTCGTTGTGATCCTCGATCCCCGTCGCAACGGCAAAGATGTTGGGATCGAAGATGATGTCCCAGGGCTGGAAGTCCGCCTTCTGCGTCAGCAGGTCGTAGGAGCGGCGGCATATCTCGTACTTGTGCTGTGCGGTCTCGGCCTGACCGTTCTCGTCAAAGGCCATGACCACCGCGGCCGCACCGTGGCGGCGGATCGTGCGGGCCTGTTCCAGGAAAGCCGCCTCGCCCTCCTTGAGCGAGATTGAGTTGACCACCGCGCGGCCCTGGACGCATTTCAGCCCGGCCTCGATCACCTCGAACTTGGAACTGTCGAGCATCACCGGCACACGACTGATGTCGGGCTCGGAGGCGATCAGGTTGAGGAAGGTGACCATCGCCCGTTCCGAATCGAGCAAACCCTCGTCCATGTTCACGTCGATGATCTGGGCGCCGTTCTCGACCTGGCTGCGCGCCACGTCGAGCGCGGTGGCATAGTCGCCCTCCATGATCAGCTTCTTGAACCGGGCCGAGCCGGTGACGTTTGTGCGCTCGCCGATATTGATGAAATTGGCAACACCGCTCATGCTGCATCCTCCTTGCTAGCGCCGGGGGCCTCGAACATCTCCAACCCCGACAGGCGCATCCGCCGCACCGTTTCGGGGACCGCGCGCGGGGCCTTGCCGGCGACGGCCTCGGCGATGGCGCGGATGTGGTCGGGCGTGGTGCCGCAGCAACCGCCCACAATGTTCACCAGCCCCGCATCGGCCCATTCACCCAGATGCGCAGCCGTTTCCTCGGGCGTCTCGTCATAGCCACCCATCTCGTTGGGCAGGCCCGCGTTGGGATAGGCGCTGATGCGCGTGTCCGCGACCTCGGAGAGCGTGCGCACGTGCTGGCGCATCTCGCCCGCGCCAAGGGCACAATTGAGCCCGACCGAGAAGGGACGCGCATGGCTCATGGAGACCCAGAAGGCCTCGGGCGTCTGGCCCGTCAACGTGCGCCCGGATCGGTCGGTGATGGTGCCGGAGATCATCAGCGGCGGCACGTCCAGCCCTTCGTCTTTCAGGCTGTCTATGGCAAAGAGCGCGGCCTTGGCGTTGAGCGTGTCAAAGATCGTCTCGACCAGCAGCACATCGACCCCCGTCTTGATCAGGGCCCGCGCGGCTTCGCCATAGGCGCGTGCCAGATCGTCAAAGGTCACGGCGCGATAGCCCGGGTCGTTCACGTCCGGGCTGAGGCTGGCGGTCTGGTTGGTCGGGCCGATGCCGCCGGCAACCCAACGCGGGCGGTCGGGTGTGGACATGGCGTCAGCCGCTTCGCGTGCAAGGCGCACGCTCTCGGCGTTCATCTCGGTGACAAGGCTTTCCATACCGTAATCGGCCTGGCTGATCGCATTGGCGCCAAAGGTGTTGGTGCACAGGAGGTCCGCGCCCGCCTCGAGAAAGGCGATGTGAATGTCGCGGATCATCCCGGGCTGGGTCAGGCTCAGCAATTCGCTGTTGCCGCCCACGTCGGTTTTCCAGTCGGCGAAGCGCTCTCCGCGGTAGACGCCCTCGTCGGGCTTGTGCTGCTGGATCATGGTGCCCATGGCACCGTCCAGTACCAAGATGCGGCGGGCGGCATGGGCGACGATGTTGGAATCTGTCATCTCGACTCTCCTCAGGCGGCGCTCTCGGACGGGATCGCCGGCGTGATCCCGAGCGCGCGGCAGACCGCCAGGCTGACCTCGGGTCGATTGAGCGTATAAAAATGGAACTCGGACAGCCCCGCCTCCATCAGAAGGCGGCATTGTTCCGTGGCGACGCTGGTGGCGACCATGGCGCGGGTCTCGGGCGCGTCGTCCAGCCCCTCGAACATCCGCGCCAGCCAGTCCGGCACCGTCGCGCCGCACATCGCCGAGAACCGCTTGAGGCCGGCGAAATTGGTCACCGGCATGATCCCCGGCACGATCGGCGCGGTGATGCCCGCGGCACGGGCCCGATCGACGAAGCGCAGGATCACCTCGGTGTCGAAGGTGTATTGGGTGATCGCCCGGGCCGCACCCGCATCCAGCTTGCGCTTGAGATGGTCAAGATCGGCCGCGACGCTGGCGGCCTCGGGGTGAACCTCCGGGTAGGCGGCCACCGAGATGTCGAAATCCGCCACCCGGCGCAGCCCCGCCACCAGCTCGGCGGCGTCACCATAGCCGTCGGGGGCGAGGCGCTGTCCCTCAGGCAGGTCGCCACGCAGGGCCACGATGCGGGAGACGCCCTCTTCGTGCAGGCCCCGGGCCAGCCGGTCGATCTCGCCCCGGCTCGCACCCACGCAGGTCAGGTGATGGGCCACCGGACGCCCGGTGCGGTCTCTGACCATATCCACCACGCGGGCGGTGCGGTCGCGGGTGCTGCCGCCCGCGCCATAGGTCACCGAGAAATAGGCCGGTTCGGCACTGGCCAGTTGATCGACAACTCGCGTCAACGTCGCTTCGCCAGCGTCGGTCTTTGGCGGGAAAAGCTCGAAGGACACAAAGGCGGGGGGATTGGGATAGGGCCCGGTCATGCAGGCTCTCCAATTATGAGGGCGGAATGGTGAGGCAGGGGCCGGGGCGCGCGGCGGCGCCCCGGCGCGGCGCATCACGCCGGCTTGCGGAAGTGCTGGACGCCCCAGGCGAGGTGGCCGTCATCGGCAGCCTTCACCCAGTTTTCCAGCCCCACAGCCATCTTGTCGAGATACTCCGCCGAGGCCCCGGCCTCGCGCAGTTTATCGTAGTTCGCCAGCAGTTCCTCGCGAACACGGTAATAGTGCGTGCGCAGGTCGCTGACCGCGTCCTCCTGTTCCACCGTCTCGAAACCGAGCGCCTCGGCCGCCTCTCGGTAGAACCGCGGCGAGCCCAGGTCGTTAAGTTGCAGACGGTCGTAGACCGGTTGCAACACTGCGGGGTCTGCATCGTCGGCCTGCATCGGATCGGTGAAGATCAGGTGCCCGCCGGGCTTGAGCACGCGCCACGCCTCGGCCAGAACCTTGGCGCGCAGGTCGGAATGCAGGAAGGCGTCCTGGCTCCAGGCCACGTCGCAGCTGGCGTCGGCCTCTGGCACGTCCTCGAACACGCCGTGGCGCACCGTGATCTTGCCGGTCAGCTTGGCGGCGCGGATCTTGCCCAGGTTGTACTCGTTCTGCGTCTCGGAAATGTTGAGGCAGACCGCCTCGCAGCCGGTCTTGCGCACAAGCGTGCGCATGGCGCCGCCATAGCCCGAGCCCATGTCCAGCACCCGGGCCGAGGCATCCAGCGGCGGGAGCCGGTCGATCATCGACTCAATGGTGCGGTCCGAGGCGGTGCGGATGTCGGGCGTTTCGGCATAGCGGCCGATATGCAGGTCCTCGCCGCCCCAGATGGTGGAGTAGAAGGTGTCGGCGTCGTCGCTGTCGTAGTAATCCTCGGTGATGTCGCGGATATCGGTCCCGGCGGTCTCGCCACCGCCCCAGCGTGCCAGGTGCAGCGCCGATTTTTCCGCGACATGGATGTAGAAGTCGGGATCGTCCTCGGCATAGGTTTCCTGAAAATCGCCATAGGTGCGGACCCGCTCGAATCCGGCCTCGCGGAACAGGCGGCGCATGTAGTCCTTGCGGATCGGGCAAAGGTTGAGCGTGTATTCCGACCCGTCGGGGAAGGAATAGCGCATCCGCACCAGCCCGTCGTCGATATGGTCAGGCTCGGCCGTCACCTTGTCGCCGCAGTAGTAATACTTGTGCTTGCTCGAAAACCCGTGGTCGAGCATCGCATCATAGTTGCGCTGGTCGAGGATGAGGATGCCGTCGTGCTTGAGCGCGGCGTAGAACTCGGCCAAGGCGCGGCGGCGGTCGGACTCCTCGTAGAGATGGGTGAAGGAGTTGCCCAGACAGACGATCGCGTCATACTTGCCGTTGATATCGCGGTTGAGCCAGCGCCAGTCGGCCTGTGCGGTCTTGAGGATCAGCCCGCGGCGGCGTCCGTTCTCGAAGGCCTTGGCCACCATCGAGGCCGCCCCGTCCGAAGCGGTCACATCAAAGCCCGCCTCGGTCAGCCGGACCGAGTGAAAGCCGGTGCCGCAGGCCACGTCGAGCACCCGTTCCTTGCCCCGGGCGCGCAGGATGTCGATGAAGAACTGTCCCTCGCTCTCGGCGCGGCCCGCCCAGTCGATCAGCTCGTCCCACTTGTCGACGAAGGTCCTGACATATTCCTTGCGGTAATGGTCGGTCTCGCGATCGGCCAGCGGATCGTCGCTGTAGACCTGATCGGTCATGGTCAGTTCAGCGTTTTCGGCCATCATGTTGCTCATTTCTGTCTCCGTTCCAAACTGTCCCGTCACCGGCGATGCGAATGCTTGCCGGTCGCGCAATATCACTGCGCGAGCCCCGAAAGGCGGCACTGACTTCTTTGCCCACTTCGATGTTCACCGCGGCCAGCGCGATCGCGCTGCGGGCGGCAATGTGGTCAGGTCCAGGTTCTGCGCGGGTCGGTGCCAAGCGGGTCGCCGGCTCGGCTCCGACACAAGGCGTCAGAGTGCTGCCCGATATGCAACGCGACCTTCACGAACAAATTGCGACCATACAACCCCCATTTGCGACATTTTTTCTAATATGCTGATTCAAAAAGGGAAAGACCGAATAGGCGGGATTCTCCGCTGCGAAATGCACCGTCGACGACATCGGGTGCCACGGTGATGATTCACCCATATGAAGGGAGAGGATATCCTCGGGCTGCGCGCATTGGACCGTTGGGCATGACGAAATGAAAAGGATCCGGCTCGTTCAGGCCGCGTCCGTGCCCAGCTCGTCCTCGAGCGCCGCGGTGGACACTGGCAGGTTGACCAGTTCGGTCAGCTTCAGGATGCCCCAAATCCCTACAGCAGCGGGCTCGGAGAGCGGCAGTGGCCTGCCCACGGTCCTCGGGGCATCAAGCGCGACATTCACCTTGAGTCAGTGTCGGAATTTCGGCGGATCGCTCACAAATATTCGGATTGACTTGCCCCGCCCTCTCCTAGCTCTTCGTTCCCGTGGCACGTCGAAACAGGCGCGTCACGATCACGAAGAAGAGCGGTACGAAGATCACCCCCAGAACGGTGCCCGAGATCGTCCCGCTGAGCACGCCCGAGCCGATCGCGTTGCGTCCGCCCGAGCCCGCGCCGGAGCTGAGCACCAGCGGCAGAACCCCGAGCGAGAAGGCCATCGAGGTCATGATGATCGGGCGGAAACGCTGCCGCGCGGCTGTGGCCACCGCGTCGATAACCCGCTCGCCAGCTTCGTGCCGTTCGCGGGCAAACTCCACGATCAGGATCGCGTTCTTGCCCGTCAGGCCGATGACGGTGAGCAGCCCCACCTGGAAGAACACCCCGTTCTCGAACCCGCCCAGCCACGCGCCGGTGAGCGCACCGACGATACCGATGGGCATGGCGAGCATGACGGCAAAGGGGATCGACCAGCTTTCGTAAAGCGCGGCCAGCGACAGGAACACCGCCGCGAGCGACAGCGCATAAAGCAACGGTGCCTGATTGCCCGAATCGCGCTCTTCCAGCGAAAGGCCGGTCCATGCCAGGTCGAACCCGGGGCCCAGCTCTGCGGCGAGCCGCTCCATCTCGGCCATCGCCTCGCCGGTCGAGACGCCGGGGGCGGGAGAGCCCTGCAACTGCACCGCGGGAATGCCGTTGTAGCGATAGAGCCCCTGCGCGCCGTAATCCCACCGACCTTCGGCGAAATTCGAGAACGGGACAAGCCCGCCGCTTGCGTTGCGCACGCGCCATTTCTCGATATCGGTTGGGGTGGCGCGCGCCTCGGCCTCACCCTGCACATAGACGCGCTTGATCCGGCCTTGGTCGATGAAATCGTTTACATAGGTTCCGGCCCAGGCGATTTGCAGCAATTGCCCCACATCGGTGGGGGTGAGCCCCATGGCCCCGGCCTTGCGCCAGTCGATATCGAGGTTGAACTGCGCCGCGTCCTGCAGCCCGTTAGGCCGGACCGAGCCGATGAGATCGCTTTGCGCGGCCATGCCGAGCAGCCGGTTGCGCGCCGCCATCAGGTCCGCGTGGCTCTGCCCGCCGCGCGCCTGCAGATAGAGATCGAAGCCGGAGACGTTGCCCAGTTCGATCACCGAGGGCGGCACGACAGGAAAGACCTGCGCATCGCGGATCTGGCTGAACGCGCCAAAGGCCCGGCCCGCCAGCGCCTGCACGCTCTGCCCCGGTTCCGTCCGCTGGTCCCAGTCCTTGAGCTGCACGAAGGCAAGACCCATGTTCTGGCCGTTTCCAGAGAAGCTGAAACCGACGACGCCGAACATCGAGTCGACCACCTCGGATTCCTGTTCGAGGTAATAATCCTCCACCTTCTTGACCACGTCGAGCGTGCGTTCGGCGGTCGCCCCGGTCGGGGTCTGGATGAGGGTGAAAAGGATGCCCTGATCCTCCTCGGGCAGAAAGCCGGTCGGCGTGCGCAGGAACATCAGCGCCATGCCGAGCGCCAGTGCCAGGTAAACGACGAATACCCGCACGGGGCGACGCACCGACCAGCGCACGGTGCCGGCGTAGCCCGAGATCAGCCCATTGAAACCAGCGTTGAACCACGCGAACGGGCCGCGCCGTGCACCGTGCCCCTTGGGCTTTAGCAGCGAAGCGCAAAGCGCGGGCGTCAGCGTGATCGCCACCACGACCGACAGCGCCATGGCCGAGACGATGGTGATCGCGAACTGCTGATAGATCACCCCCGTGGAGCCGGGAAAGAACGCCATCGGCACGAAAACCGCCGACAGCACCATCGCGATCCCCACCAGCGCACCGGTGATCTGGCCCATGGATTTATGCGTCGCCTCGCGCGGCGGCAGGCCCTCTTCCTCCATGATGCGCTCGACATTTTCCACCACCACGATGGCGTCATCGACCAAGAGGCCGATGGCCAGCACCATGGCCAGCATGGTGAGCGTGTTGATCGAAAATCCCGCCACCGCCAGCACCCCGAACGTGCCTAGCAGAACCACCGGCACCGCCAGCGTCGGGATCAGGGTCGCGCGCAGGTTCTGCAGGAACAGCAGCATCACGAGGAACACCAGACCGATCGCTTCGAACAGCGTCTTGACCACCTCCTTGATCGAGATTTCCACGAACGGCGTGGTGTCATAGGGGATGACGTAATCGACACCCTCGGGAAAGAAGCGGGCGAACTCGGCCATGCGTTTCTTGACCGCGCGCGCCGTCTCGAGAGCGTTCGCGCCAGGTGCCAGCGTGATCGCCATGCCCGACGCGGGATCGGTGTTGAACCGCGCGGTCGTGGCATAATTCTGCGCGCCAATCTCGACGCGGGCCACATCGTCAAGCAGCACCAGGCCACCATCCGTTTCCGCGCGCAGCACGATCTGGCGGAAATCCTCGGGCGTATTCAGCAGCGATTGCGCGGTGATCGTGGCGTTGAGTTGCTGTCCCTCCACCGTGGGCCGCGCGCCGAATGCGCCCGCCGATATCTGTGCATTCTGCGCCGAGACTGCCGCTACCACGTCGGAGGGTGACATCCCGAACGCGGCCAGCCTGGACGGGTCGAGCCATATCCGCATCGCGTATTCCGAGCCGAACACCCGCACCGAGCCGACCCCCTCGACCCGGCTCAGCTCGTCAACGAGATTGGTGGACATGTAATCCGACAGATCGACCTGGTCGAGCGTGCCATCGGTCGAGATCATGCCCACGACCATCAGGAACCCGGCCGACGATTTCTCGACCGTGATGCCCTGCCGCTGCACGATCTCCGGCAGGAGCGGCGTGGCCTGGCCCAGCTTGTTCTGCACCTGAACCTGCGCGATATCGACGTCGGTCCCGGTCTCGAAGGTGAGGGTAATCTCTGTATTGCCCTGCGAGGTCGAGCGCGACGAGAAGTAGCGCAGCCCGTCGAGCCCGGTCATCTGCTGCTCGATCATCTGCGTGACGGTATTGGCCACCGTCTCGGCAGAGGCACCCGGGTAATTGGCGGACACGGTGACCGAAGGTGGCGCAATCTCGGGGTATTGCGCCACCGGCAGGAGCCGGATCGCCAGCACCCCGATCCCCATGATCAGGATCGAAATGACCCAGGCAAAGACCGGGCGGTCGATGAAGAAACGTGCCATGTGCCTGCGTCCCCTGCCCGGTTACTCTGCCCGCTCTTCGGGCGCAACGGTCGCCCCCGGCCCGGTTTTCTGAAAGCCCGCGACGACCAGCCTGTCGCCCGGGTCGAGCCCTTCGTCCACCACCCAGTTGCTGCCTCGGTCCTGCACGATCTCGAGCGGCGTCTCCTCGATGACGTTCTCTTCGTTCACGACCCATGCGGTCGGACGCCCGCGCCGGTCGCGCACCACGGCCTCCTGTGGCACGAGATACACCGCCTCTGCCACCTCGACCGGCATCTCGACCTGCACATACATGCCGGGCAACAGAAGAAGCTCGGGATTGTCGAACTGCATGCGCAGCGTCACCACGCCGGTCTGCGGATCGACATTCGGTTCGGCGGCTTTCAAATGCCCGGTCTCGGAATACTCCGAGTCGTCGGCCAGAATGAGCCGCACCGTCGCATCTGCCCCGCGCAGCTCCTCTTCCGTCTCGCCACGCCGCCAGCGGAGCAGATCGGCAGCGGACTGCGTTACATCCACGTAAACCGGGTCGATCCTGCGGATCACTGCCAGCGGCTGCGCCTGGCTTGCAGTGACCAGCGCGCCCTGCGAGGTCTGCGCCAGCCCAATTCGTCCCGAGAGGCGCGCCCGGATCGTGGTGCGCGACAGTTCGATCTCGGCAGAGTTGAGCTGCGCGCGAGCCAGCTCGAGCGCCGCATCGGCACTATCTCGTGTCGCCGTGGCCTCGTCGAGCGCCTGCTCGCTGGCCACGTTGCGTGCCCGCAATTCGACCAGACGCCGCTCCTCGCGTTCGGCAGCGCGCAACTGCGCCTCGGCCTGTGCCACGCTCGCGCGTGCCTGACGGACCGTTGCTTCGTAGGTCGCCCGGTCGATCTGATAGAGTGGATCACCTTCCGTCACATCCGCGCCCTCGTCAAACAGGCGTTCGGTGATGATGCCGTTGACCTGCGGGCGCACCTCGGCTTCGGCAGAGGCGGCGACACGGCCCGGCAGAAGCGAGGTTAGCGTCACATCTTGTGGCGCAACAGTTATCACGGTGACCGGCACTGTTCCCTGCTGCGCCTGCGCGGCACTCGTCAGGGTGCACATGCTGGCCATGAGGATCAGAAGGAACCTTCGGAGAGAGGCCATCGCAAGCCCTTTCACTGTCAAGATTTGGCGTAATTGCCTCTGTTGAACTGCCAAGGAACGGTGGCGCTCTTTAGATATGTCTCGCCTGGAAATGGCAAGTGCACGGCCGACAGCAAACGGGCGAAAGCCTGCGTCACGCATTCCTGGGATTCCGGTCGTGTCGCAGCTTGAAATTTGAAATTGAAGGGGGCGACGCTGGCCACTCCGGATTACCCGAATGCTCCAACCTCCGAACAGAATAGGTCAACATCAACACGACATGGAACAAGCAACTGCGATCCTCTTCGCGGATATCATCGTGCGATGGCGCGACCTCTGCGATTGCCCATGCGTATTGCCGCCTGACAGCGCAGCAGGCACAAGTGTCTGGCAACTTGTGGGACGATTTCGGAAATGACCAATGGAAATCGAGAGAAGATCGACCTTCTAACCGGTCTCCTGCTGATCGCGATCACCTGTCTTGTCATCTTTCACGAATGGCATGTGGCGGCGTGGATGGCGCCCGCGAAACCTGTGCTGGTGGTGATGGTCGCCTGCATCTTCGCGGCGCAGGTGCGGTTTTCGCGCAAGGCATTTGTCGCGGTGGCGCTCGGCCTGACGCTGGCGCTGGCGGTCAGCACGGCGGACTGGCAGGGCACGGTTCTGGACGGGCTGGGTTCGGCGGCGTTCATCGCGGCCTTCTTCTCGGCGCTCTCGACCTTGCGCAATGTCGCACAGACCTCGCCCGCGGTGCAGGCGGCGGGCCGGTTTCTCTCGGGCCAGCGGCCGGGTCGGCGCTATGCCGCGCTGACCGTGGGCGGTCAGGGATTCGCGTTGCTGCTCAATTACGGTGCCATCCAGCTCTTGGGCGCCTTGGCGCTCGCAAATGCCGGATCCGAGCCAAACGCAGAGGTGCGCGGGCACCGTATCCGGCGGATGCTCCTGGCCATTCAACGGGCCTTCGTGTCGACGCTTCCGTGGTCGCCCCTTTCCTTTGCGATGGCGATCTCGGTTAGCGTCGTGCCAGGGGCAAGCTGGTCACAGGCGATGGTCCCTGGGCTGGTTTCGTCCGCGCTTCTGGCCGGGGTCGGCTGGGGGCTGGATACCGCGTTCAAGCCAAGGCTGAGCGTAACGCCTCGACGTCCCGAGCCGAGTGGCTCCTGGGCCTCCATGTTGCCGATGGTCGCGCTGCTCGGGGTCCTGGTGGTCAGCGTCATCACCCTGTCTGCCATCACGGACGTGCGGATCGTCGGGCTGGTGGTGGTTATCGTGCCAGTGATCGCGCTTGTCTGGATGCTGATCCAGCACTGGGCACATGCGCCCGTCCGGTCGGTGGCGACGCGGGTCGGCGATTACGTGGTCAAGGAATTGCCGGGGTATCGCGGCGAACTCACGCTGCTGATGATGGCGGGATATATCGGCACCGTCGGCTCGGCCCTGCTGGGGCCCTTGATGCAGCGTGCCGGGCTCGACCTTTCGGTGCTGCCCCCGTGGGTCATCCTCGTAAGCTTTGTCTGGCTCATCCCGCTGGCCGGGCAGGTCGGGATGAACCCGATCCTGGCCGTGACCCTGATCGCGCCGCTCATCCCCGGGGCGGACAGTCTCGGCGTGGCCCCGCCCGCCATCGTCGTGGCACTGGCAGCAGGCTGGGCGCTGAGCGGGGCCAGCTCGCCGTTCACCGCGACGACGCTGTTGATCGGATCCTTCGCCGGCATCAGCGCGCTGCGTGTCGGATGGGTGTGGAACGGTGTCTATACGCTAAGCTGCGGCATCGCACTGTCGATCTGGGTGGTGCTTTACGCCTTCGTCTTGTGATCACCGAATGGATAACGGCGCCGGTATTCAGCCGCCTCGGTGTTCCGGAGAATGTTGCCGGCCGCTCGTTCCAAACCCGCGCATGTGGACCAACGTCAGATGCCAGTATCATGCCGGGATCGAAGTCGGGTCAAAGCCCTCAAAGCGTTTGCTGGAGGCGGTTTCCGAACTGGTAATATCGCCCGTCCGTTCAAGCTCTTGGCGGACATCTCAAAGATCAAGCAAGAGATGGTGGAGCCGAGGGGAATCGAACCCCTGACCTCGTCATTGCGAACGACGCGCTCTCCCAACTGAGCTACGGCCCCGGTGGGCGCTGATTTGCGCAATTTGCCTGCCAAGGTCAAGGGGCAAAGCGCCGCTCAGAAGCACGGGCGCAGCACGTGCCCTGCATAGATATCGGCGAGCCGTTGCACCGCATCCTCGGGCGGCAGTTCCTCGCTCTCGCCGGTGCGCCGCGAGGTGAGTTCGACCACGCCGTTCTTGAGCCCCCGCGGCCCCACGGTGATCCGCCACGGCAGGCCGATCAAGTCCATCGTGGCAAACTTGCCGCCCGCGCGCTCGTCGCGATCGTCGTAGAGCGGCTCGAGCCCCAGCGCCGTCATCGCGGCATAGAGCGCCTCGCAGGCGGCATCGGCCTCGGCGTCGCCCTGCTTGAGGTTCACGATACCCGCGTGGAAGGGGGTCACGCCCTCGGGCCAGATGATGCCCCGCTCGTCGTGGCTCGCCTCGATGATCGCGCCCACGAGGCGGCTCACACCGATGCCGTGGCTGCCCATGTGCACCGGCACGGGTTTGCCGTCGGGGCCCTGCACGGTGGCGCCCATCGGCTCGGAATACTTTGTTCCGAAATAGAAAATCTGTCCCACCTCGATACCACGGGCGACGCGGCGGCGGTCCTCGGGGATATCGTTGAACAGCGCCTCGTCATGGGTCTCGTCGGTGCGGGCATAGCGCGAGGTGAATTCCTCAAGCACCGCGCGGCACTGCGCCGGGTCGTCATAGTCGATCTCGCGGTCGCCGAATTTCAGGTCGGTGATGGCGCTGTCGTAGAACACCTCGGACTCGCCGGTTTCGGCCAGCACGAGGAATTCGTGGGTGTCGTCGCCGCCAATGGGGCCGGAATCCGCCCGCATCGGGATCGCCTGAAGGCCCATCCGCTCGTAGGTGCGCAGGTAGCTCACGAGGTGGCGATTATAGGCGTGCAGCGCATCTTCTTTCGTCAAATCAAAGTTGTAGCCGTCCTTCATCAGGAACTCGCGGCCGCGCATGACGCCGAACCGGGGGCGGACCTCGTCGCGGAATTTCCACTGGATCTGGTAGAGGGTGAGGGGCAGGTCCTTGTAACTGCCTACGTGGGAACGAAAAATATCTGTTACCAGTTCCTCGGCCGTGGGCGTATAGAGCAGGTCGCGCCCGTGCCGGTCCTTCATGCGCAGCATTTCGGCGCCGTAATCGTCGTAGCGGCCGCTCTCGCGCCACAGGTCAGCCGATTGCAGGATCGGCATCTGGATCGGGTTGTGACCCGCGCGCGCCTGTTCCTCATGGACGATATTCTCGATCTTTCTCAAGACCTTGAAGCCCAGAGGCAGCCACGAATAGATGCCCGCCGTCGCCTGCTTGATCATGCCGGCGCGCAGCATCAGCCGGTGGCTGGCGATCTGCGCCTCGGCGGGCGTCTCCTTGAGGACGGGCAGGAAATAGCGGCTCAGACGCATGGGCGGGCCTCGTGGCTTGGGGGCGAATGTCGCGGCGGTTCTAGGCGAGAAGCCGAAGCGGGGCAAGACGCCGCGCGCGCCGCCCCGGCCCCCCGAACCTGCAGGTTCAGCGCACGAACCGCACGGTTCGCGGGGCGCGGCGGGCGGTGGGGTAACAGACAGATAACGTGGCGACGCGCGCAGCGGGAATAGGACGGTAACGAATATGGACGACTTCTCCCCCCGACGCGCCCCTTGCCTGCCAGCCTGCTTCCCGCCAAGGTTGCGGGGGATAAACGGCGGACAGAGGTGCACCGGTGGACCGGTCAGAGGTCACGATCACATTGCCGATGAGCGGGCACGGTCTGGGGGTGATCGTTACCGCACTCGGCATCGCACTGGCGACGGGGTTCGTGTTCCTGATCCTGAGGGAACAGGAACGAAAGACCGAACGCGCGCCGCTTGCGCTCTTAATCGCATTCGGCTGGCTTGTCGTGCCGGTCTGGGTCGTCTTGTTCGCCGGAACGCTGTGGCAGGTCTGGCTGATCCTCTCGGGAGGCGACAGCAGCCTTGTGGGCGCGGGTCGCCTTGGCGCGGGCGCGCTTCTGGCCGCCCTGCTGGGTGCGCCCTTCGTGATCTGGGGCACGGTGCTACGGCAGCGCAACACGGAAATTCAGCACCGCTTGGCCGACCTCAATGATGCCGCCCTTTTCAATGACAAAATAAGTGCCGCCTCGGATAGCCTCACAGCCCAAAAGCAGTTGTCTCGCACTTGCGGCACAGGCGCTCAGGAGACGATTCTTACTGAGTGGCAAGATGATCTTATTGCCCGTGCTAGCGCAATCGACCGACTCGAAGGTCTCGCGCAAGAGCGCCCCACCGAGGCACCGCGCATCGCGCGTATGCTCTTGGTCTATATACGCGAACTGTCAAAAGCCTACCCCGCAAAAGACAGATCAGAGGTAGATGACGGAACTAAGGTTTACTTTCATCATTGGTCCGAAGAACTGAAGCCAGAACGTTCTGATCTGGAAAAAGCCGCGCAAACATTAGAGCGATTGACAAAAATTCACGGCATTGCGCGCGAGGAGATACCTGTCGATCTCAGAGGGGCCAACCTTCAAGGGTTCGATCTGCGTCGTCTGAATTTTAATGATGCCAATCTGCAAAATGCTCGAATGGAGGGAGCTGACCTTGTCGAGACAAGGATCGACGGAGCTAATCTTTTCGGGGCGCGACTGGAGGGGGCAGACCTCAGCAAGGCGTTAATGCGGAGGGCAAAACTCAGTTTTTCGGAACTGGAGGCTGCGGACCTGCGCTTCGCGCAAATCGAGGGAACAGACATGAGCTTTGCCAAACTTAAAGACGCAAACCTCACTGGTGCCACGTTGGAGGGAACAAATTTAACACATGCGAACATGGAAAGCACAAACCTCAGTGGGGCGCAAATGGACAGCGACACATCGCTCAGGTTCGCTATTTTCCAAGGTGCCGCGCTGAGGGGGGTGGATTATTCGGATGTTGGCATTTCCGCCGATCAGGTCAACTCAGCCTTTGGCGATGCCAGCGTTATCCTGCCGGAGGAAGTCGACCGCCCGGTGCATTGGCCGGATTGGGAATTGAAGCCCGAAATCTTCGATGCTGAATGGCGCAAATGGCTCTCCGATCCTGACGGCTATACCCCGCCGCCCAAGCCGGAGGGCTGAGGGCGACGGCGGGGATCGGCGTGGTCCGTCCGCCGTCGGGGCGCGGTTTGCGGGGCTTAGCATGGGGGTGCGATTGAGGAATGAGGTCCTCGGGTCAAGCCCGAGGATGACGGCGGGATGACGCGCCGAGCGCTCTTGAAACCCCCGCCGTCACAAGCGATGTTGCGCACACGCAGCCGAAGGAGCGCCGATGGCCCTGCCGGTCCGGGATCAGATCAAGTACTGGGGCATCGCGGCCATCGCGGTGTTCGTGGTGCTGTGGTTTCTGGGCGACGTGATGCTGCCCTTCGTGCTGGGCGCGGCGGTGGCGTATTTCCTCGACCCGGTCGCCGACCGGCTGGAGCGGCTGGGGCTGAGCCGGGCGGTGGCGGTGGCGGTGATCGCGGCGGTGGCAGTACTGGTACTGGTGATCGTGGCGCTGCTCATCATCCCGTCGATCGTGGCGCAGGCGATCGCCCTCTTCGACACCGCGCCGCAGCTTGCGCGCGATTTGCAGGGCTTTCTCGGCAAGCACCTGCCGTCGCTCTACGAGCCGGACTCGACGCTGCAGCAGGCGCTGCAATCGCTGGGCGAGACGGTGCGCGAGCGCGGCGGGCAGCTTTTGCAGACCGCGCTCAGCTCGGCCGCGTCGCTGGTCAACGTGGTGGTGCTGCTGGTGGTGGCGCCGGTGGTCGCCGTCTACCTGCTCTATGACTGGGATCACATGGTGGAGCGGATCGACCACCTGCTGCCGCGCGATCACGCGCCGATCATCCGGCGGCTGGCGTGCGAGATCGACGCCACGCTGGCGAGTTTCGTGCGGGGCATGGGCACGGTCTCGGTGATCCTCGGCACCTATTACGCGGTGGCGCTGATGCTGGTGGGGCTGCAATTCGGCCTCGTCGTCGGGGCGGCGGCGGGGCTGGTGACGTTCATTCCTTATGTCGGCGCGATCTTTGGCGGTGCGCTGGCGCTGGGGCTGGCGCTGTTCCAGTTCTGGGGCGACTGGCTGAGCATCGGGCTGGTGGCGGCGATCTTCGTCGCCGGGCAGGTGATCGAGGGCAACCTCCTGACCCCGCGCCTTGTCGGCTCGTCGGTGGGGCTGCACCCGGTGTGGCTGATCTTTGCGCTGTCGGCCTTCGGCACGCTGTTTGGCTTCGTCGGCATGCTGGTGGCGGTGCCGGTGGCCGCCGCGCTGGGGGTGATCGCGCGGTTCGCCGTGGCGGAGTACCAGAAAGGCCGACTCTATCGCGGGTTGGACGGGCGCGGCGAGGATCGGGGCGACGGATGACATCCCGGCAACTGGTCTTTGATCTGCCCGCGCGCACGGCGCTGGGGCGCGAGGATTTCTTCGTCTCGCCGGCCAACGCGCAGGCGGTGGCGCTGATCGAGGGCTGGCGCGACTGGCCGGCGCGAAAACTGGTACTGGCGGGGCCGCGCGGCGCGGGCAAGACGCACCTGGTGCATGTCTGGGCGGCGCTTACGGGTGCGCCGATCGTGGCCGCGGGGGACCTGGGCGGCGCCGATATCGACGCGCTGGCCGCCGGGCCGGTGGCGGTAGAGGATGCCGATGGCATCGCCGGGCACGCGGAGGCCGAGGCGGCGTTGTTTCACCTGCACAACCTGGTGCTGGCGGAGGGTCACGCGCTGCTGGTGAGCGCGACCGCGCCGCCGCGGCACTGGGGCCTTGCCCTGCCCGACCTGGCGAGCCGGATGGAGGCCATGCTGCTCGCGCGGTTGGGGCCGCCCGACGACGCGCTGCTGGCGGCGGTGCTGGCCAAGCTCTTTGCCGACCGGCAGCTTGCCCCCGCGCCCGATTGCGTGCCCTACCTCGCCCGGCGCATCGAGCGCACGTTCGACGCCGCCCGCGCCACCGTCGCCGCGATCGACGCGCGGGCACTGGCCACGGGGCGGGCGATCACGCGGCAGCTCGCCGCCGAGGTGCTGGACAATCGCGGTCACTGACGCCATCATCCGTCACCCGAGTGTTACACTCCGCCACCATAAGGCCCGCATGACTCAGGCTGATTTTCTCAGGAACCCCGCCCCCGAACCGGTCACGCCCGAGGGGCTGGACATTGCCGGGCCGGGCCGGTTCTTTAACCGCGAGCTGAGCTGGCTCGGGTTCAACTGGCGGGTTCTGGAAGAGGCGGAAAACCCGCGCGTGCCGCTGCTGGAGCGTCTGCGCTTCCTGTCGATCTCGGCCACCAACCTGGACGAGTTCTACAACGTGCGCGTGGCGGGCCTGCGTGAATTGGCCAAGGCGGGCAACACCACGCCCGCCGCCGACGGGCTGACGCCCGCCGAACAGCTCGTGCTGATCAACGAGAACGCCCGCAGGCTGCTGCAAGCGCAGCAACAGGCGTTCGAGACGCTGCGCACGGAGATGGAGGGCGAGCGCATCTCGATCCTCACCCATGACGTGCTCGACGACACGGACCGCGAGTACCTGGCCGAGATGTTCCTGCACCGGGTGTTTCCGGTGCTGTCGCCGCTGGCCATCGACCCGGCGCACCCGTTCCCGTTCATTCCCAATCTTGGCTACGTGCTGGCGTTGCAGATGTCGCGCATCTCGGACAAGCGCCCGCTTCAGGCGCTGCTGCCGATCCCGCAGCAGATCGACCGGTTCGTGGCGCTGCCCGCACCCGAGGGGGCGCACCGGTTCCTGCCGCTGGAGGAATTGCTGCTGTTGCATCTCGACAGTCTGTTCCCCGGCTATCGCTACAAGGGGCATTGCGCATTCCGCGTGTTGCGCGACAGCGATCTCGAGGTCGAGGAAGAGGCCGAAGACCTGGTGCGCGAGTTCGAGGTGGCGCTGAAGCGCCGCCGCCGCGGCGAGGTGGTGCGGATGAAGATCACCTCGGGCGCGCCCGAGGCGCTGCGCGAGGTGATCATGGAGGAGCTGCACGTCATCCCCGACGAGGTGGTGGAGGTGGATGGCATGATCGGACTCGCCGATCTCAAGGAGCTGGTGCTCGATGCGCGGCACGACCTGCTCTGGCCGCCGTTCACGCCGCGCGTGCCCGAGCGGGTGCAGGATCACGGCGGCGACATGTTCGCCGCGATCCGGCAAAAGGACATGCTGTTGCACCACCCCTACGAGACATTCGACATGGTGGTGCGGTTCCTGCAACAGGCCGCGCGCGACCCCGACGTGCTCGCCATCAAGCAGACGCTCTACCGCACCTCGCGCAACTCGCCCATCGTCGAGGCGCTGTGCGAGGCCGCCGAGGACGGCAAATCCGTCACCGCGCTGGTGGAGCTCAAGGCGCGGTTCGACGAGGCCGCCAATATCCGGCAGTCGCGGCGGCTGGAGCGGTCGGGCGCGCATGTCGTCTATGGCTTTGTCGACTGGAAGACCCACGCCAAGATTTCCACCGTGGTGCGGCGCGAGGGCGACACCCTCGTGACCTATACCCATTACGGCACCGGCAATTACCACCCGATCACCGCGCGCATCTATACCGATTTGAGCTTTTTCACCTGCGACGCCAAGCTGGGGCGGGACGCGACCAAGGTGTTCAACTACCTGTCGGGCTATGCCGAGCCGGAGGGGCTTGAGAACATCTCGATCTCGCCCAAGTCGCTGAAGCCAAGGCTGCTCGACATGATCGGGCGCGAGGCCGAGCACGCCCGCGCGGGCAAGCCGGCGGCAATCTGGGCCAAGATGAACTCGCTGATCGAACCGGACGTGATCGACGCGCTTTACGCCGCGTCCGAGGCGGGGGTGAAGATCGACCTCGTGGTGCGCGGCATCTGCGGGCTCAGGCCCGGCATCGCGGGGCTGTCGTCGAATATCCGCGTGAAATCCATCGTCGGGCGGTTTCTCGAGCATTCGCGCATCGTCTGTTTCGGCAACGGCGCCGGGCTGCCGTCAAAGAAGGCACGGGTGTTCATCTCTTCCGCCGACTGGATGGGCCGCAACCTCAACCGCCGGGTCGAGACGCTGGTGGAGACCACCAATCCCACCGTCAAGGCGCAGATCGTCAGCCAGATCATGGCCGCCAACATGGCCGACGTGGCGCAAAGCTGGGTCATGGCGCCCGATGGCAGCTTCGTGCGCGAACCGACCCCCGAGGGGGAATTCGCGTTCAACTGTCACCGCTTCTTCATGGAGAACCCGTCGCTGTCGGGGCGCGGCTCGGCGGGGGCGTCGGACGTGCCCACCCTCACCCACACCGACGATTGACCCGCGCGCGCCCGCGGCCTAGACACGTCAGGGACCGGCAAGGCAGACGATGGACGGCGTGAACGATCCCGCAGCGCACAGCGACCGCCCCTTCGGGCGCCCGCTCTTCGACAGCCCCGAGGCGCGCGCGCTGTCCCGCGTGGGTGTGGTGGACGTGGGTTCCAACTCGGTGCGTCTCGTGGTGTTCGACGGCGCCGCGCGCAGCCCGGCCTATTTCTTCAACGAGAAGGTGATGTGCGGCCTCGGCGCGGGCATGGCCGAGACCGGGCGGCTGGATCCGCAAGGCCGCGCGCGCGCCCTCGACGCGCTCAGGCGTTTCGCGCACGTGGCCGACGGGCTGGGCACCGGCCCGCTCAACGCGGTGGCGACGGCGGCGGTGCGCGAGGCCGAGGATGGCCCCGATTTCGTCGCCGAGGTGGAGCGCGAGACAGGCATCCGGCTCTTTGTCATCGACGGCCCCGAAGAGGCACGGCTCTCGGCGCAAGGGGTGCTGCTGGGCTGGCCGGGGGCCTATGGCCTCGTGTGCGACATGGGCGGCTCGTCCATGGAACTGGCCGAGATCGACGGCGGCCGCGTTGGGCGCTGCGTCAGTGCCAAGCTCGGCCCGCTCAAGCTGCGCGATCTCAAGGGTGGCAAGAAGGCGCGCAAGGCGCTGATCCGCGAAACGGTAGAGCGGCTGCGTGACGGGCTCGGTGAACAGAAGAACCGGCTGTTCCTGGTGGGGGGCTCGTGGCGCGCGATCGCCCGCGTCGACATGGCGCGGCGCGGCTATCCGCTGCACGTTCTGCACGAATACCGCATGACCGCCGCCGACCTGCGCGCCACCATCAAGCATATCGCCAAGCACGACGCGGACGCGTTGCGCGCGCAATCGGGCGTGTCGGCGGCGCGCATCGCGCTGGTGCCCTTTGCCGCCGAGGTGCTGCGCGAGGTGGTGCGCAGCTTTCGCCCGCATGACATCGCGGTGTCGAGCTACGGTATCCGCGAGGGGCTGCTCTATGAACAGATGCCGGAATCGCTGCGCGTGCGCGACCCGTTGATCGAGGCATGCCGCTTTTCCGAGGCCAAGGACGCGCGCCTGCCCGGTTTTGGCCAGGTGATCTATCGCTTCATCGCGCCGCTCTACAAATCCGCACGGCCCGAACGGCTGCGGCTGGTCAAGGCGGCCTGCCTGCTGCACGATGTGAGCTGGCGGGCCCATCCCGACTACCGCGCCGAGGATTGTTTCGACAACGCCACCCGCGCCAATCTCGGCGGACTAAAGCATTCCGAGCGGGTGTTTCTCGGGCTGGCACTGCTGCACCGCTATTCCAACAACCGCGCGGGCACGCGGTTCGACACGCTGGAAGAGCTGATTTCCGAGCGCGACCGCAACGAGGCCGAGATCCTCGGGCGCGCGCTGCGCCTGGCGGCGATGCTGTGGCTGACCGACGAGACCGATATCGCGCGGATGCGCTGGCACCCGCGGCGCAAGGTGCTGAGGCTCGATCTCGCCTCGGACGCCTCGGCGCTGTTCGGCGAGGTGGCGCAGGCGCGCTTCAAGGCACTGGCCGGGGCGCTGGGGGCCACGCCGGAGGTCCGCATCGGCAGGAAGCGGCTTTCGGTCTGAGCGCCGCGGGGCGCGGGCGGCGTTCAGTCCTCGGCCCACATGCGGTAGAGATTGCTCTTGGCCTTGAACAGCCGGTCGAAGGCCGGGGTCTTGCCCTGCGCGTCAAAGACCTCTCGCGTTGCCACGTCGAGATCGTAGAGCACCTCGCGCCGCGCCGCGTCGCGCACGCGGCTGGTGACCCAGCCGACCACGGCAAGCCGCTCACCGTTCGACACCGGCTCGACCCGGTGCAGCGCCGATGTGGGATAGAGCACCGCGTCGCCGGCATTCAGGCGGATCACCCGTTCCTCGATCCCGTCGTCGATGCACAGCCCGCCGCCCTCGTAATCGTCGGGGTCCGAGAGCGGCAGGGTAAAGGAGAGGTCCGTGCGGCTGCCCTTCATGATCGGATCATCGACGTGGAGGCCGTATTCCATGCCGGTGCGGTAGCGCGACAGCAGCAGCCGGGCAAAGCGCTTGGGCCGCGCGGCGGCGAGAAACACCTCGTGGCGCATGAGCGCGCGGCGGACCTTTTCGAAAATCGCCTCGCGCCCTTTCGAGGGCTGCGCTTGCAGGTTGGCCTTCACGTCGCGGGCATAGCGCCCCGCGGTCGTCTTGCCATCGCCGAATTCGAGGCGGGCGGCGGCGTCCCGCAACGCCGCCACCTCGCCCGCATCGAGCACGTCACCGATGACGAGGATCATCCACTCAGCCCAGCCCGAAGCCGGTGAGTTCGATCCGCGCCGCGGCCCCCATCAGGATCGAGGGGGCCATTTCGAAATCGCCCTCGCCCTGAAGATCGCCGAAGGCGGCGTTGGTGGCCTTTAGATGGTCGAGGATTTCCAGCCCCGCCGCCTTGATGGCGGGATCTTCGCTCTCGGTCATCTGCCGCGCCTCGCTCTCGACCACGCGCAGGAACCCCCATGCGTCCTGGTATTCGTGCAGGTTCGACACCTCGCCGCCCGCGACGGCGACGGTGTATTCCTCGCCCGCCACGCGGGTCAGCGCGGCCAGCCCCATGACCTGATCGGCGGGGGACATGGTGGCGCGCACCTCTTCCATCATGGCGCGGGCGGCCTCGAAAGCGGCACGCACCTCGTCGAGCGGCGCGCCCGTTTCGGCAGCCTCGGCAATGGCCCCGATCCGGTCCTTCAGCGCGCCCTTGTCCATCGCCGCGAGTGGGGCCGCGACGGCGTCGTATTTCTCCTTGATCGGGTGGCCCATATGGGTGCGCGCGGCATCGAGATCGCCCGCCTCGTAAAGCGCGAGACCGGCGCGCAGGTGGCCCTCCATGAAGCTCAGGTCGCGCTGCAGGCGCTGTTCGGGATCGGCAACACCGGCGCTGCCTTCGCCTTCACCTTCACCTTCGCCCTCGGCGGCGCTGGCTTCACCTTCGCCTTGGGCGTGGCTGCCCTCGCCCTCGCCTTCGGCCTGCGCGAGGATGATGCCGGATTGTTCGGTCTCGACAGGGGTATAGCCGTCCTCGGACGCTGCGGCGCCGGTCGCGGTCATGCCCGCGAGAACGGTGCCGAGGGTCAGGGTGCGGCGCACGGTGACGCTGCGTGGTTTGGGTCGGTCGGTCATGAGTATCCCCCTGTTTCGCATTAAACCCGACAAATTCTGTTGGAATTGATAGCTTCCCGACGGCGTGGGGTCAAGAAGCCCGATTGCTTTGGTCAGTTTTCTCATCTGCCGCACCACTTGCCACCGTGAGACGGGGGCAATAGGCTCCGTGCGAAACGGGACAGGACCATCCGACATGCAGAAAAGACCGCTGGGCCGCACCGGCATCGAGGTGAGCGCGCTGTGCCTCGGCTCGATGACCTGGGGCGCGCAGAACACCGCCGAAGAGGGCCACGCGCAGATCGACCGGGCGCTGGAACGGGGCGTGAATTTCATCGACACTGCCGAGATGTATCCCACCGCGCCCGTCCGAGCCGAAACCACCGGGCGCACCGAGGAGATTATCGGCGACTGGGTCGCACGGACGGGGCGGCGGGATCAGGTGGTGCTGGCCACCAAGCATTCCGGCGCGGGGTTCAGGCACGCCCGCGGTGGCGCGCCGATCTCGGCGGCGACCATACCCGAGGCGGTGGAGGGGTCGCTGCGGCGGCTGCGCACCGATTACATCGACCTGTATCAATTCCACTGGCCCAACCGGGGCAGCTACATGTTCCGCCAGAACTGGAGCTATGACCCCTCGGGGCAGGACCGCGCCGCGACGCTCGCCCACATGGAAGAGGCGCTGGAAGCCTTGCAACGCGAGGTCGACAAGGGCCACATCCGCGCCTTTGGACTGTCGAACGAGAGCGCGTGGGGCACGGCGCAATGGCTGCGGCTGGCCGAGGCGGGGCGCGGGCCCCGCGTGGCCTCGATCCAGAACGAGTATTCGCTGATGTGCCGCCTCTACGACACCGACCTGGCGGAGTTGAGCGTCAACGAGGATGTCGGCCTGCTGGCGTTCTCGCCGCTGGCGGCGGGGATGCTGACGGGCAAGTACCAGGACGGCGCGCTGCCCGCAGGGTCACGCATGACGATCAACACCGATCTCGGCGGGCGCCGCGTGCCGCGCGCCTTTGCCGCCGTGGATGCCTACCTGGGCGTGGCGCGCAAGCACGGGCTCGACCCGGTGCAGATGGCGCTGGCATGGTGCCTGACGCGGCCCTTCATGTGTTCGGCGATCTTCGGCGCGACGCGCATGGATCAGCTCGACCGGGCGCTGGGCGCAGCGGACGTGACGCTGGGCGACGAGGTGCTGGCCGATCTCGACGCGACGCACAGGGCGCACCCGATGCCGTTCTGAGACCCTCCCTATCGCCGCCGCCCCATCCGTGCCTCGCGCATGAGCGTGTAGAGCCCCGAGGCCACGATCACCGCCGCGCCGATCAGCGTCCACGTATCGGGCCGCTCGGCAAAGACCAGCATCCCGATCCCCAGCGCGAACACCAGGCGCGTGTAGCGAAACGGCGTCACCACCGCCACCTCGCCCACCCGCATCGCCGCGACGATGGCGTAATAGGCCCCCACGCCGCAGGCCAGCGCCAGCCCGAGGTCACGCATCTGCACGCCCTCCGGCACCACCGGCCCGTCCCCGAACGCCAGAAGGATCGCGCCCGTCGGCACCAGCGTGGCAAAGGCATAGGCCGAGAGCTGCATCGACGAGATCGCCGCCGGCACCGCCCGCGTTGCCAGGTCCCGCGCCGCCAGCCCGACCACCGCCCCCACGGCAAAGAGCGAGGCGGGCGCAAAGCCTTCAAGCCCCGGGCGCACCACCATCAGCACGCCCGCGAACCCCACCAGGATCGCCGACCACCGCCGCCAGCCCACCGGCTCGCCCAGGAACAGCGCCGCACCCAGCGTGACGGCGAGCGGCGTCGCCTGAAGAATCGCCGAGGCCGACGACAACGGCGTCAGCGCGATCGCGGTGACGAAACACATGGTGCCCGCCATCTCTCCGGTGTTGCGCAGGATCACCGGCCGCGCCAGCAAATCCCGCGAGAACAGCCGCCGCCCCTGCCCCAGGCAGATCGCGGCGAATATCACCGCGCCGCCCAGCCCCAGCACCATGATGATCTGCCCCACCGGCATGGCCCCGGCCAGCCGCTTGATGAACATGTCCTCCAGCGCGAAGCCGGCCATCGCCAGCACCATCAGCACGCTGCCGCGCAGGTTTTCCATTCTCGGGGGCCTTTCCTCGGGGGCGATCACCCCCTATTCGCACAGCCCGCGACGGGGCGAAAGCCACTGCCCTACGACAACACGACGATGCCGCTGTGCTTGGCCTTGTGCTCGGGTTCGACATGGATCGTCACCCGCGCATCCGGCAGCGCACCCATCAGCGCCGCCTCGATCCGGTCGCACAGCGCGTGGGCGGCCTCTACCGTGGTCTCGCCCGGCACCACGAGGTGAAACTCGATGAAGGTCACCGGACCGGCGTGGCGCGTGCGCAAATCATGCGCCTCCAGCGCGGTCTCGCCCTCGGCGCTCTCGGCGATGATGCGGCGGATGCGCACCAGCTCGTCATCCGACACCGCCTCGTCCATCAGCCCGCTCAGCGAGCCGCGGATCACGCTCCAGCCCGACCACAGGATGTTGAGCGCCACCAGCACCGCGAGCGCGGGGTCGAGCACCCACCACCCCGTCGCCACTGCCAGCGCCACGCCACCCAGCACGCCCACCGACGAGACCACGTCGGTCATCAGGTGCCGCCCGTCGGCGGCCAGCGCCGGCGAGCGGTGCCGCCGCCCCTCGTGGATCAGCAGCCACGCCCATACCGCGTTGATGAGCCCCGCCCCGGCATTGACCGCCAGCCCCAGCCACGGCGCGTCGATCGCGCGCGGGCTCGCCAGCCCGTCCCACGCCTCGCGCAGGATGAACACCGCGGCCAGCACGATCAGCACGCCCTCCAGCACCGCGGCGAAGAACTCGGCCTTGTGATGGCCGAACGGGTGGTTGGCATCCGCCGGACGCCGCGCCAGCCGCAAGGCGGCGATCACCGCCAGCGCGGTGGCCACGTTGACCACGCTTTCGAGCGCGTCGGACATGAGCGCCACCGAGCCGGTCACGCGCCACGCCACCACCTTGAGCGAGAGCACCGCAAGCCCCACCAGCACGCTGCCCAGCGCCAGCCGCATCACCCGGTCCATGTTCCGCGCTACTCCTTGTCCTTGCGCGGCACGCCGTAAAGCTCCAGCCGGTGCCCCACAAGCCGATAGCCCAGCTTCTCGGCGATGCGCTCCTGCAGGGCCTCGATATCGGGATCGACGAACTCGATCACGTCGCCGGAATTGACGTCGATGAGATGATCGTGATGGGCGCGCTCGGCATCCTCGTAGCGCGCGCGCCCGTCGCCGAACTCCAGCTTGTCGAGGATACCCGCCTCCTCCAGCAGCTTGACCGTGCGATACACCGTGGCGATGGAGATCTTGGGGTCGCGGGCGGTGGCGCGGGCGTGCAGTTCCTCGACATCGGGGTGATCGTCGGAAATCTCCAGCACGCGGGCGATCACGCGCCGCTGCCCGGTCATCCTCAGCCCCCTGGCCGCGCAGCGCTCGGTGATGGTGTCGCGCATCGCACGCCTCCGCATCGGTTACGCAAGCCGGGATAGCGCCCCAAGCGGCGTAATTCCACCCCTTTCAGGACCGCCGAGCGACCCCGGTCACTCCTGGATCGGCGCTACGGCGTTGGCGGGACATGGGGGACTCGCGTCAATGCGCGGATCAACACATGCTTGCACGCCTCGGCTGCCGGTCGATGCGTGGCACACTCCGACCACCGTTCCTGCCGGCAGCGCGACAACCACCCGTCAATGCGGCGCCACCTTGGAGAAGAGCTGGATCACCACGATCCCGGCGAGAATCATCGCGGTGCCGATCATCGCGGGCGCGTCCAGCTTCTGCCCGAAGATCACGTAGCCGATGGCGGCGATGAACACGATGCCCAGCCCCGACCAGATGGCATAGACCACGCCCACCGGCATGTATTTGAGCGTCAGCGCCAGGAGGTAGAAACTGATCGCGTAGGCGACCACCACCAGCACCGACGGCCACAGCCGGGTGAATTGCTGGCTGGCCTGCAATGCCGTGGTGCCCGCCGTCTCGGCGAGGATCGCCAGCGCGAGAAAGATATAGACCTGGACGCTCATGGCAGACGCTCCTTGGATGGGATGTGGCCCCTCGTTACGCGAGCCCCCTCGCGCGGTCCAGCCCGTCCCGCCGCTTGCCAGCGGCGCCCCGCTGCCCCATATCTCGGGTCATGTTGAAATTCACGCCGATCCTTCTGGCGCTTCTCTACGCGCTCGCGATGTATCGCTTCTCGGTCTGGCGCACCACGCGCGAGCTCGACGCGCGCTCGACCGAGTTGGCCGACCCGCGGCTCAAGTCGGTGTTCGACCGCCTCGCCCGCGCGCTCGACCTGCCGCGCGTGCGCGTGCATCTCTACGAGATCGACCCGGTGAACGGGCTCGCCGCCCCCGACGGGCGCATCTTCATCACCCGCGGCTTCTACCGCAAGTTCCAGACCGGCGAGGTCTCGGCCGAGGAAATGGCCAGCGTGATCGCGCACGAGCTTGGCCACGTCGCCTTGGGTCACGCGCGGCGGCGGATGATCGACTTTTCCGGGCAGAACGCCCTGCGCACGGCGTTGGCGATGATCCTGTCGCGTTTCCTGCCCGGCATTGGCGTGTGGATCGCCAACGGTATCACGTCGCTTCTGGCCGCGCGGCTGTCGCGCGGCGACGAACACGAGGCCGACGCCTACGCCGCAGCACTTCTGACCAAGGCGGGGATCGGCACCGAGCCGCAGAAATCGCTGTTTCAGAAGCTCGAGGCGCTGACCTCGGGCGCGGGCGGCGCGATGCCCGCGTGGCTGATGAGCCACCCCAAGACCGCCGACCGCATCGCCGCCATCGAGAAGCTCGAGAACCGCTGGCAGCGTTCGCTGGATTAACGTCGTCCTCGGGCTTGACCCGAGGATCTCTTGACCGGGAGGTCCTCGGGTCAAGCCCGAGGATGACATTGCCACACCCATTCCCTTGCGCAAATCCCTTCACACCTTCCACCGTGCGCTGCGCGGCACGAACCTTGCGGTTCGCCTCTCGAGCCTACAGGTTCGCCCCGGTGCCGCTTGGCATTTTTTTGATCAAATTATCCTTGGCAAGCCCCCTGCCCCGCGATAGGCTCGCCAAAACCCCGTTCAGGACCTCCCCGATGGACCTCTCACAGTTCCAGACCTTCCGCGTGGCCGCGTGCGACCTCAACGGCAGGATGCGCGGCAAGCGCCTGCCCGCAAGCTTTGCCGACAAGCTCGACGACGGCAGCCTGCGTATGCCGCTAAGTGCCTTGAATCTCGATATTTTCGGTGCCGATATCGAGGGCTCACCGCTGGTTTTCGACAGCGGCGACATTGACGGGCGGCTATTCGCGACCGACCGTGGTGCCGTGCCCCTGCCCTGGTTGGAAGAGCCGCAGGCGCTGGTGCCGATGGTGATGCATTACGAGGACGGCACGCCCTTCACGGGCGACCCGCGCCACGCGCTCTCGGCTGTTCTGGCGCGCTATGCCGCCCGCGGATGGGAGGTGTTCGCCGCCACCGAGCTTGAGTTCACGCTGGTCGATCCATCCGGCAAGTCGTTGAAAACAATTCGCGATCCACGTTCCGGGCGACGCATGAAGGCGCCCGGTATCCTCAGCCTGGGGCAGATGGACGCGTTCGACGAATTCCTCTCGGCGCTTTACTCGGCGGGGGCAGAGATGGGCATCCCGGTGGAATCGGCGATCTCGGAGGCCGGGATCGGACAGTTCGAATTGACCCTCCACCACCAATCCGCGCTGCGCGCCGCCGATGATACCTGGCTGTTCAAGACCCTCATCACCGGGCTTGCGCGACGGCACGGCTATGTCGCCACGTTCATGGCCAAGCCCTTCGACGCCGATAGCGGCAACGGCATGCACATGCATTTCTCGGTGCTCGATGCCGAGGGAAACAACGTGTTCGACGACGGCACGCCGCGCGGCACCGATGTGCTGCGCAGCGCGGTGGCAGGGTGCCTCGCGGCGATGCCCGCCTCGACGCTGATCTTTGCCCCGCACGCCAACAGCTACGCCCGCCTCGTGCCCGGCGCGCATGCACCCACCGGTGCGGGCTGGGGGTATGAGAACCGCACCGCCGCGCTGCGCATCCCCGGTGGCGCGGGCGCCGCACGCCGGATCGAGCACCGCGTGGCGGGTGGCGACATCAACCCCTACCTGACCTTTGCCGCCATACTGGGTGCTGCAATCACCGGCATCGACGACGCGATGACGCCCCCCGACCCGATCGCCGGCAACGCCTACGAGGCAGACCTGCCGCAGCTTGCCGCCGACTGGGAGAGCGCCATCGACCTGTTCGAGGCCGATCCGCTGATCGCCCGCATCTTCCCCGCCGATCTGATCGCCAACCTGGTGATGACCAAGCGCCAGGAACACGCGCGCATCGACCAGATGGCCGCAGAGGATCACTGGAAGGTCTATCTCGAAACGGTGTAGGGTTCGGGAAAGCCCACCGCCAAGATTTGATCAAACAACGGACACCCAAATGAAGATCGGCATCCTGAAAACCGGCCACGCCCCCGACATCGTGCTGGGTGAACTGGGCGATTACGACGCCATGTTCGCGCGGCTGCTGGAGGGGCACGGATTCGACTTCGAACCGTACAACGTGGTCGATGAAGAATTCCCTGACGGACCGCACGCCGCCGACGGCTGGCTCGTCACCGGATCAAAACACGGCGTCTACGAGGATCATCCGTGGCTGCCACCGCTGGAGCAACTCATCCGCGACATCCGCGCGGCGGATCTGCCGCTCGTGGGTGTGTGCTTCGGCCACCAGGTGATCGCTCAGGCGCTGGGCGGCAAGGTGGTCAAGCACCCCGACGGCTGGCGCGTGGGCGCCACGACCTACGAGATTGACGGCCACCCCTACACCCTCAACGCCTGGCACCAGGACCAGATAATCGCGGCCCCGCCGGGCTCGGAGGTGGTGGGCCGCGCCGAGGGCTGTGACATCGCCGCGCTGCGATACGGTCCGCGCATCTTCAGCGTTCAGCCGCACCCCGAGTTCAATGCCACCATGATGGACCGTCTGATCGAGCACCGCGCCATCGGCGTGGTTCCCGATCCGCTGCGCGATCATGCGCGCGCCCGGCTCGACACACCGACCGACACGGACGCGATGGCGCAGACCATCGCCGACATTTTCACGAAAGGCGGCTGAGATGGCTGATTTGAAGGAGTTCGTCAAAGGGCTTCCCGAGGCGGCGCAAGCCTATCTGGAGAACCGCCGCCTCGACGAGGTTGAATGCATCATCTCGGACCTGCCCGGCATCGCCCGCGGCAAGGCCGTTCCGGCGACGAAATTCGCCCGGCAAGACTATTTCCACCTGCCAGATTCGATCTTTTACCAGACCATCACCGGCGACTGGGGCGAAGCCGCGGGCGACGAAGGTTTTATCGAGCGCGACATGATCCTGCGCCCCGACATGTCCACCGCGTCGGCCGCGCCGTGGACGGCGGACTGGACGATACAGGTGATCCACGATGCGTTTGACCGCGAGGGCGCGCCGATCCCGTTCAGCCCGCGCAACGTGCTGCGCCGTGTGGTCGAGATGTATCACGCGCGCGGATGGAAGCCCGTGGTCGCGCCCGAGATGGAATTCTTCCTCGTGGCGCGCAACCTCGACCCCGCCCAGGCGATCAAGCCGATGATGGGCCGCTCCGGTCGCCCGGCGGCGGCACGACAGGCCTATTCGATGACCGCCGTCGATGAATTCGGCCCGGTGATCGACGACATCTACGATTTCGCCGAGGCGCAGGGCTTCGAGATCGACGGCATCACGCAGGAAGGCGGTGCCGGGCAACTCGAGATCAACCTGCGGCACGGCGATCCGATCAAGCTCGCCGACGAGGTGTTCTACTTCAAGCGGTTGATTCGCGAGGCGGCACTTAAGCACGACTGCTTTGCCACCTTCATGGCCAAGCCGATCGAGGACGAGCCGGGCAGCGCCATGCATGTCCACCACTCGATCCTCGATATAGAGACCGGGCGCAACCTCTTTGCCGGGCCGCAGGGCGGTGAGACCGACCTGTTCTTTCACTTCATCGGCGGCTTGCAGAAACACCTGCCTTCGGCCATCGCGGTGCTGGCACCTTACGTCAATTCCTATCGCCGCTACGTCAAGGATCATGCCGCGCCCATCAACCTCGCCTGGGGACGCGACAATCGCACCACCGGGATTCGGGTGCCGCTCTCGGGCCCCGACGCGCGGCGGGTCGAGAACCGGATGGCCGGGATGGACTGCAACCCCTATCTTGGCATCGCCGCGAGCCTTTCCTGCGGCCTGCTGGGCATCCTGAACGAGGAGTGGCCCGACAAGCAATTCAAGGGCGATGCCTATTCCGGCGAGTCCGACATTCCCAACGTGATGGGCGAGGCGCTAACCCTCTTCGAGGAGGCCACGGCACTGCACGACATCCTCGGGCCCGAGTTTGCCCGTGTCTATGCCATCGTGAAGCGCACAGAGTACGAGGAATTCCTGCAAGTCATCAGTCCGTGGGAACGCGAGCACCTGCTACTCAACGTCTGAGCCCCGGGGCGCGGAAGGTGAGTATTTCGGGAGAGATGAAGCCATGAACCTGCTCCATGCCAACGACCGGCGGGGGGAGTATCCGCCAAGCTGGTACGCCGCCACGACCGAGCCGCTCCAGCCGTTCCCGCCCCTGCGCGGCGCGGCGCGGGCCGATGTCTGCGTTGTGGGCGCGGGCTATACCGGGCTGTCTGCGGCGCTGCACCTGGCCGAGGCAGGGCACGACGTGGTGCTGCTCGAGGCGCAGCGCGTGGGCTTTGGCGCGTCGGGGCGCAATGGCGGACAATTGGGCAGCGGGCAGCGGATGGAGCAGACCGCGCTGGAGCGGCTGGTGGGCGCGGATGACGCGAGCCATCTGTGGCGGCTGGGAGAGGAGGCCAAGGACCTCATCAAGGGGCTGGTGGCGCGCCACGGCATCGCCTGTCACCTCAAACCGGGCGTGGCGCACGCCTGCTTCACCCCGCGCGAGATGGCCGAGGAGCACGCCTATGCCGCCCATCTCGCCGCGCGCTACGGCTATGAGCAGATCGAGACGCTGGACCGCGAGGCGATGCACGCGCTCTGCCCCTCGCCCGCCTATCACGGTGGCACGCTGGACATGGGCGCTGTGCATCTGCACCCGCTGGCCTTTGCCTTGGGGCTGGCGCGGGCGGCGCAGGCGGCGGGGGTGCGTATCCATGAGGGCGCGCAGGTGCACGACATCCGGCGCGGGGCCAAGGCCCGCGTGGCCACCGATGCGGGCCATGTCGAGGCGGATCACGTGGTGCTGGCCTGCAACGGCTATCTCGGCGGGCTGGACCGGCGGGTGGCCACGCGCGTCATGCCGATCAACAATTTCATCGTCGCGACCAAGCCGCTGGGAGAGGACGCCGCGCGCGTGCTGAGCCGCGACGTGGCGGTGGCGGACACGAAATTCGTGGTGAACTATTTCCGTCTCAGCCATGACAAGCGGCTTCTGTTTGGCGGTGGTGAGAGCTATGGCTACCGCTTTCCGCGCGACATCCGCGCCACGGTGCGGCGGCCCATGCTCGAGATATTTCCGCATCTGGCGGAGGTGCCGCTCGACTATGCCTGGGGCGGGACGCTGGCCATCACCATGAAGCGGATGCCGTATCTGGCAAGGGTCGCGCCCAATATCCTGTCGGCCTCGGGCTATTCGGGCCACGGGGTGGGTATGGCGACGCTCGCGGGGCGGCTGATGGCCGAGGCGGTGCGCGGGCAATCGGATGGATTCGACTGCATGACTCGCGTGCCCTGCCCCGCCTTTCCCGGCGGCACGGCACTGCGCAGCCCGCTCCTGGTGCTGGCAATGAGCTGGTTCGCGCTGCGCGACCGGCTTGGTCTCTGACGGGCTTTGACAAACCGTCACAATTCGGGCCTATATGTTCGGGAAAGCCGAAAGTCACTTTCAGGAAAGCCGAACACATGACGCAAGCCCCGAATGTCCACGACGCCGAGCCGATCCCCGAAGCCGCGCGCGCCGAGATCGAGCGGCTGCTCCTCTCCGGCGACCTGTTTCGCTACACCGCTCCGCGAAACGCGCCGGTGACACTGCTCGAGCGCGAATTCGCGGAGATGATGGGCACATCCTATGCGCTCGCCGTGTCGTCGTGCTCGGCGGCGCTGTTCCTGTCGCTCAAGGCGCTGGGGCTGCCCCGGGGGGCAAGGGTGCTGATCCCCGGTTTCACCTTTGCCGCGGTGCCCTCCTCGGTGGTCCATGCCGATTGCGTGCCGGTGCTGTGCGAGGTGGGCGAGAACTACCGCATCGACATCGCCGATTTCGAGGCGCGGCTCGAGGGTGTCGAGGCGGTGATCGTCAGCCACATGCGCGGCCACACCTCCGACATGGACGCGATCATGGCGCTGGCAGAGGCGCGCGACGTGCCGGTGATCGAGGACGCGGCGCATTCGCTGGGCACGCTGTGGCGCGGGCGAAAGATCGGCACGATAGGACGGGTGGGCTGTTTCAGCTTTCAGTCCTACAAGCTGGTGAACGCGGGCGAGGGTGGCATTCTGATCACCGACGATGCCGACCTCGTGGCGCGCGCGGTGATCATGTCGGGCGCCTACGAACACAATTGGGCCAAGCACATGGACGGCCCCGATGAAGCGCTCGACGCGGCCTTTGCCCGCTGGCAGAACCGGCTGCCGCTCTACAACCTGCGCCTGTCGAACCTGTCGGCGGCGATCATCCGCGCGCAACTGCCCGAGGTCCCGCGCCGCGTTCAGGCGGGCCGCGCCAACCACGATCACGTGGCCGGGCGGCTCGACTCGTCGCCGCACCTGTCGGTACCTGCCCCGCTCGACGGCGAGGTGCGTGCGCCCGATTCGATCCAGTTCAACCTCGTCGGGCTCAGCGACGCGGAAGCCCGCGATTTTGCCGAGAATGCCGCTACGCGCGGTGTCAAGGTGCAGGTGTTCGGGCAGAGCACGGACAACGCGCGCGCCTTCTGGAACTGGGGTTTTCTGCCCGGACCCGCGCCCGACCTGCCGCGCACGCGGGCGATGCTGATGCGGGCCTGCGACGTGCGCCTGCCCGCGCGGCTGACACGACAGGACTGCGATACCGTGGCCGATATCCTGCTCGAGGCGGTGGCAGAGGTGACGGGTGCGCGTCGTGCCTACGGCACCTGACAGACGCAAAGGGGCCGCCCGCGATGCGGACGGCCCGGCATTCGTGTGAGCGGTGAGCGCAAGGCTTATTCCGGCTTGCCCGCCTCGATCGATATCTCGACCTGCACCTCGTCGCTGACATAGGGCGCGAACTTGCCGAGCCCGAAATCGGTGCGCGTGAGCGTGGTCGTGGCGTCGAACCCGACCCAGGGGCGGTTCTCCATCGGGTGGGCGTCGGCCTTTTGATTCATCACCGTGTCGAGATCAACCGATTTGGTGACGCCGTTCATGGTCAGATCACCGGTGATGATCGCGGTATTCTCGCCCGTCACTTCGATACCGGTCGAAGTGAAGGTGACCATGTCGCCCGCCTCCGCGCCGAAGAAGTCATCGGACATGAAATGCTCCTCGCGTGCTTCCCAGCCGGTGAACATCGACATCACCGGCATGGAAACGCTGACCGAGGAATTGGCCGGGTCGTCCTCGTCGAACTGGATTTCACCCTCGAAACCCGAGAACATCCCCGTGGTCGTCGAGAAGCCAAGGTGGTTGTAGGTGAACACGACTTGGCTGTGGGCGGGGTCGAGTTCGTAGGTCTCGGGCGCGGCATGGGCCACGGAGGCGGCAAGTGCGAACGCGGCCGAGGTAGCGGCGGCGAAGAGAGTCGGTCTCATGTGCAAAAAACTCCAATCCTGCAATCGTCAAGCGATACGCAGGAGATTGGATCATTCGTGGCGGAGAACAATAGCACAGTTTCAAACAACCCCTGTGGACAGGCGAACACTCGCCGCGGCCTGCCAACGGTCAGCGTGCGGCGGCGAGCGCCTCGCGCAGGAGCCGTTCGCGGTACCTGCCCGCCACATGGAGCGACACAACGAGCCGCCCACTGCGGTCGCGCGCGCTCAGCAACCCGTCACGCAGGGACAGCTCGGGCAGATCGTCGAGCGGGTGCACCGACACGTGATGTACGCCGCCGTGACCCCGGGTCAGCACACGCAACTCGCGCGCGGTACGGTCGATTTGCACCTCAGGGCGCCTGTCGGGCAGGCGCGCGGCGTGGAGACAGAGCGCCCCGGACCAGAAAAGACCTATCGAGAACAAAAGCTTGATAAGCATCATAGCGGGATCGGCGCCGTGCGTCGGCAGCACCCAGAGTCCAAGTGCCGCCGCAATGAGCCCCGCGCCCGCCAAACGCAGCACGATCCGCACCAGGCCGCGCCCCCCGTCACGAACGGGAACGCCGGGATCGCCGCCGCGAAGGGGCGGACCTGCGAGATCGCAATCGAAATCGGAATGGGCAACCATGATCCTCTCCTTCCCTCGACAGACCCATTCTGCGCGGCAATCGTGCCCGGAATTGGGCAACCCGGGGGCCAAGGCCGGATCCGGCGCGATCGCCCTTGCAGGCACGGATGCAGCACGGTATACGCCGCCAACCTTTCGCAAACGTTATGGACCGCGCAGACTCTCGTGGACGGGCAGCGAAAGGGTATCGCCCGCCCTATGAAATGCGCCTTGACAGAAGTGGAGACGACATGCCGCTTTACGAGCATGTGATGATCGCGCGCCAGGATCTTTCCAACGCGCAGGCAGAGGGGCTCATCGAGCATTTCAGCACCATTCTCGCCGATAACGGGGGCAAGGCCCTCGATACCGAGTACTGGGGCGTCAAGACGATGGCCTACAAGATCAACAAGAACCGCAAGGGCCACTACGCCTATCTCAGGACCGACGCACCGGCCGCCGCCGTGCAGGAAATGGAGCGCCTGATGCGTCTGCACGACGACGTGATGCGCGTGCTGACCATCAAGGTCGATGCCCACGAAGAAGGGCCGTCGGTGCAGATGCAAAAGCGCGAGGAACGCGGCGAGCGCCGCGAGCGCCGTTGATCCACCACCTGAGAAAAGGACGATAAGTAATGGCTACGAAACCGTTTTTCCGCCGCCGCAAGGTCTGCCCCTTCTCGGGCGAGAACGCGCCGAAGATCGACTACAAGGACACCCGCCTGCTTCAGCGCTACATTTCCGAGCGCGGCAAGATCGTGCCGTCGCGCATCACCGCCGTGTCGGCCAAGAAGCAGCGCGAGCTATCGCGTGCGATCAAGCGTGCGCGCTTCCTCGCGCTTCTTCCCTACGCCGTGAAATAAGGAGGCGAGACCATGCAAGTGATCCTTCTGGAACGCGTCGCCAAGCTTGGCCAGATGGGCGATGTCGTCGAGGTCAGACCCGGCTTCGCACGCAACTTCCTGCTGCCGCAGGGCAAGGCGCTGTCGGCGTCCGAGCGCAACATCGCCGATTTCGAGGAGCGCAAGGCGCAACTCGAAGCGCAGAACCTCGAGACCCGCAAGGAAGCCGAGTCGCTCTCCGAGAAGCTCGACGGCCAGCGCTTCATCGTGATTCGCCAGGCCTCGGACGGCGGCAACCTTTACGGCTCGGTCAGCACCCGTGACGTGGCCGATGTCGCCATTGCCGAGGGCTTTACCATCGACCGCAAGCAGGCGATCATCCGCCAGCCGATCAAGACACTCGGCCTGCACGAGGTCGAGATTCACCTCCACCCCGAGGTGATGGCGACGATCACGCTCAACGTGGCGCGTTCGCCCGAGGAAGCCGAGCTTCAGGCCTCGGGACGGACGATCCAGGACGCTGCCGCCGAGGAAGAGGCTGCAGCGGATTTCGAAATCGCGGAACTGTTCGACGATATCGGTGGTGCCGCCTCGGACGACGACGCCCCCGGAGCCGCCACCTCGGAAGACGAGAGCGCCTGATCGGCCACCGGCACGCAGACGTCAAGACGCACCGCGCGGCCAGCCCGCGCGGTGCGTTTGTCATTTTGGCGGATCGCTCGACACGCGCCTTCATCCCATGCTAGCGTTGGAAATGTTCGTATGTGCTCGCTTTTATCTTGACATAACCTGGCAGGGCACAACCATGGGATTACCTCGGGCGGGGCACGATCATGTGTCATGGCCCAGTACGGTTGATGCGGTAGCGTGTTTCCAGGGAGAGAACGGTTCTGAGAAGCGGCGCGCGCCGCGGCGGGAGGCACCATGATGGGTGACGCATTCGACCAGGCCGGGCTTATCGACCTCGCCGAATTGCCCGATGCCGCGCAGGATTTCGACGCCTTTCTGCACGAGATACGCGACCGGTTCGGTGTCGATCACGTCGCCTATGCCGGAATGAACCCGATCAATCGCTCGGTTATTGGTCACGTCACCTACGGCAAGGATTGGCAAGAGCATTACGCCACCCAGGGCTTTCACCGCATCGACCCTACCCTGCACAGCGCGCGCCGCTCGATCGCACCGGTGGACTGGTCGCGGCTGGAGCGCGATCTCGACTATCTCACGGTGTTTCGCTCCGCCCATGATTTCGGCATCTCCGACCAGGGCGTCACGATCCCGGTGCGTGGCCCCTATGGCGACATCGGCGGGCTGAGCCTGACCTGCGGTGGCTCCAAGACGGAATGGAAGGCGCTTTGCCGCGAGAACCTGCACGTCTGGCAGGCGCTTTCGGTACATGTGCACGACCTTGTGATTAGTTCGGACAGTTTCTCGAGCCTGTTGCGCGGCCCGTCGATGTCAATGCGCGAACGCGAGATCCTGCAATGGACGGCTGAGGGCAAGTCGCAGCAGGATATCGCTGATATCCTTACGATTTCTCACCGCACGGTCGAGGTTCACCTGCGCTCGGCGCGCCACAAGCTATACGCGCTCACCACGGCACAAGCGGTCGGTCGCGCGATCTCGATGGGGCTTATTTACCCCGGCTAAGGCGATTCCATACGGGATTTCCCCAATAGCGTTCCCCACAGCTTCCCCTAATCTCAAGGCTGCAGCCGCGTCACTCACGTTCGCGACTTTCATACGGCCAACTCAAGGGGATGAACACTATGATACTGATCGTTGACGCACTCAACAAGCACAAGTTTCCGATGGTTCTCGACCAGATGTTCCGATTGCGCGCCCGGGTCTTTGCCGGGCGGCTGGGATGGGACGTGACCATTACAGACGGGCGCGAGGAAGATCAGTTCGACGCGCTCGATCCAGCCTATGTCATCGGGCTCGACGAGGCAGGCAATGTCGTGGCGTGCGTGCGCGCGCTGCAAACCACAGGGCCGCACATGCTGTCGGACGTGTTCCACGCGATCCTCGACGGCGAGCCGCCGCTACGCAGCGCAACCTTGTGGGAATCCACGCGCTTTTGCGTCGATACAGAGCGGCTCGGGCGCGGGCGGTCTCGTGGCTCGGTCACCTACGCCACGTCCGAGTTAATGCTGGGCGCGGTGGAATACGCCATGCGTTCGGGCATCAGCGACGTGGTCACGGTGATCGACCCGGTGATGGACCGGGTGCTCAAGCGCTCGGGCAACGCGCCCTACGACTACGTCGGCAAGACCGTGCAGATGGGCAAGGCTGCGGCGCTGGCCGGGCTTCTTGACTGCACGGAAGAGCGGGCCGCAAGCATCCGCGAGGTGGCGGGGATCGAGGGCGAGGTATTCCTCACCGACGACGAGGCGCTCGCCCTGCCCGCGATCGCTGCGCACGTACCGCGCAAGTCCGCGCTCGAGACCTATTGCGACGAGCAGATCGCCGCGGCACGCAACGTTGACGAACGCATCGCCGCGCTGAAGCTCAAGGCGGCGCTCGCCGACAAGATTCGTTCTCACTCGCAAGTCGGTGCCTGACCCCCATCGGGCCTGGCCCGCCCGGCGCAGGCGCCGGGCCGGGTGATCGAACGAAGAGGGCCGCCCCAATCTCCCCGGGGAGGCCCTTTGATCGCTTGGTGACGGTTTTGCCCTGTAGGGCTTACTCGTCGTTCATCTCCTCGATCGCCTTCTCGAGATCTTCCTTGGACACTTCCTTGTCAGAGACCTCGGCCAGTTCGACCACGTAGTCGATCACCTTGTCCTCGAAGATCGGTGCGCGCATCTGCTGGCGCATCTGCGGGTTGTTCTGCACGAATTCAAAGAATTCCCGCTCCTGGCCGGGGTATTGCCGCGCCTGGTTCATCACCGCCTGCGTCATCTCGGCATCGGTCACCTCGACCTCGGCCTTCTGACCCAGCTCGGCCAGCAGAAGCCCGAGCCGCACGCGCCGCTCAGCGAGCTTCGTATGCTCCTCGGTCGGTTCGATATCGGGATGGTCGTGGCCTTCGTGCTCGGGGTTTTCCTCGTGCCAGAGCTGGTGCGCGATCTGCTTGGCCTCGGTCTCGACCATCGTCGGCGGCAACTCGAAGGTCACCTTCTCGTCGAGCGCGTCGAGCACGTTACGCTTGAGGATCGCGCGCGCGGCGCCGGCATATTCCTGCTCGAGCCGCTCGCCGATCTGCTGCTTGAGCCCGGCCAGGTCCTCGGCGCCATATTTCTGCGCCAGTTCGTCGTCGATCTCGGCGGCGACGGGCTCCTTCACGGCCTTTACCGTGCAGTCGAACACCGCTTCCTTGCCCGCCAGATGCTCGGCCTGGTACTCCTCGGGGAAGGTCACCGTTACGGCCTTCTCCTCGCCCGCCTTGACGCCGACGAGCTGCTCCTCGAAGCCGGGGATGAAGCTGCCCGAGCCGAGCGTGAGCGGATAATCCTCCGCGGCCCCGCCCTCGAACGGCTCGCCATCGACCTTGCCGACGAAATCGACCACCACCTGGTCACCGTCCTTGGCCTTGGTGCCCTTCTTGCGGTCCTTGAAGTCCTGCGCGCTCTCGGCAAGGTTCTTGAGGGCCTCGTCCACGGCCGCGTCGTCGGCCTTGACGACCATCCGTTCGAGCTTGAGCGTGCCGAGATCGACCTCCGGGATTTCCGGCAGCGCCTCGTAGGTCATCTCGATCTCGACGTCGTCGCCTTCTTTCCACTCTTCGTTGGCCATCTTCACGTCGGGCTCAAAGGCCGGGCGCTCGCCTTTCTCGGCGAAATGCGCCTTCATCGCGTCATCGACGCTTTCCTGCATCGCCTCGCCGAGGATCCGCTGGCCGAACTGCTTTTTCAAAAGCGGCAGCGGCACCTTGCCCTTGCGGAACCCCTTGAGCTCGATCTCGGGTTGCGCTTCCTTGAGCTTGGAAGTGACCTTGTCTTCGAGAGCCTGCGCTGACAGCACCATCTTGTAGCTGCGCTTGAGACCTTCGTTGAGGGTTTCGGTGACCTGCATGTTCGTCCTTTCCTATGCATCGGGCCGCGGAGGCGTCCGCGGCGGTCAAGATCGCGGCCCTTCTATGGGTGGGCACGGGCACACGCAAGGAGAAACCGGCCCGCGCGACGCCTGCCGCGCGCGGGCTTTAGCCCGGCAGGCCGGGCTTGACGGCGGTGCCCTTGGCGAGCGAGGTGCGGCGAGTCATGGGGATCATGTGCCCGGCCTGGCGCATCGCGCCCACCTCCATGATCATGCCGCTCACGGCCTTGGCGTGCGGCCGCTCCTGTAGCCGCTCGAACCAGGTGCGGATGCGGGGAAAGCGTGCCCACTCCTCCGCCGGGATGATCGCGCCGGCCTCGTGCGAGACGAATTCGTGAAATGCCAGCAGATCGGCAAAGCTGATCTCGTCGCCGCAGAGGTGGGTGTGGCGCTCCAGCCAAGTCTCAACGATCGGCATGGATTGTGCCAGCATGTAGCGGCCCATGGCGATCTCTGGGGAATAGTCGCGCGGACCCCAGATGCATTCTGCGAAGCGCGTGTAGAAAAACGCCCCCGCCCCGCGCCGCAGCATGGTGGAATGAAAATGTGTGTATTGCTGGATCAAGGCCCGCTGCCGCACGTCACGGCCCAGCCAGTTGCCCGGAAGATCGAACCGTTCGGAGAGGTAGAAGCCGATGGCGGCGCTTTCCCACAGGGTGAAATCGCCATCCACGAGGATCGGCACCTGCCCGGTGGGGTTGTAGGTGGTCTTGAACGTCTCGGTCTCGTTCTCGCCATCCATCAGGTTGACGATCCCCTCCTCGAAGGGAACGCCCGTCTCCAGCATGAGCTGATGCACCGCCCGGCAGGGCTGCGACGTGGGGTGGTGCAGGAATTTCACGGTGCCGGTCATGGTTCCTCCTCACGCCCGGTCCTCTCCGCGGGATCGAGCCCTGGGGCCAGAGTATGCACCGGCATCACGGTGAGTGAACCTAAATCGCATCTGTTGACGCAGCCGTGAACGGGGCACCTGCCCCCGCCCCGGAGGCCAGCTCTTTGCGTTTCGCGGTGCATGCTCGCGCGGCGGCCCTCGCGACTACGAAACCATGTCGAACAGAGGCTTCCGAAAAATCTTCGGGAGTAGTGTATGTTGGAAGTTGGTTCCCCCGCTACAAAGACGACAGCGCCGGTGAGAGAGGAAGATATGGGCGATCGTGTAGATATCAGGCCTTTGGTCGCTGGAGATTATCGTGCTGTTGCTCGCATCTTCTTCTGCGCGGTCCATGAAGGCACAAGAGGAGCCTACAACTACGAACAGCGGCTCGCGTGGGGCGGAGAGACGATTGATCTTGATCGCTGGAAAAAACGACTGGAGACCCTGACGGGGTTCGTCGCGGAGATGGATGACGAGCCGGTCGGATTCTTCACTGTCGACCCAACGGGCTACATCGAACTCGCATTCGTTCTGCCATCAGCAACCGGGATAGGCGTGGGGCGCGCACTCCTGCGTGAAGCAGAACGGTGGGCCAAAGACCGTGGCGCAAAGCGACTTACAACCGAGGCTAGTTTGGTTGCCCGCCCCTTCTTCCTGAAGAGCGGTTGGCACGTGGTGATGGAGGAGCGGGTCGAGCGAAGAGGCGTGATCCTGACGCGCTGCAAGATGCACAAGGCGCTGGGCTGAGGCGTTTACCGCGCGTAGCTAACCTCGTCCGCACCACGAAATGCAAAGGGCCGCCCCTGGGGGCGACCCTTCCATTGATCTGGCAGTTGCCGACGATCAGCGCTTGGAGAACTGGAAGCTCTTGCGCGCCTTGGCCTTGCCGTACTTCTTGCGCTCGACCACGCGGCTGTCGCGGGTGAGGAAGCCGGCAGCCTTGAGCGCACCGCGCAGGGACGGATCGTAAAGCTGGAGCGCCTTGGATACGCCATGCTTGACGGCGCCCGCCTGGCCAGACAGGCCGCCGCCCTTGACCGTCGCCATCACGTCGAACTGGTCCTCGGTGCCCGACACGGTGAACGGCTGCTTGAGGATCATCTGGAGCACGGGGCGTGCAAAATAATCGTTGATCGGTTTACCGTTGACGACAACCTTGCCCGAGCCGGGCTTGATCCAGACGCGGGCCACGGCGTCCTTGCGCTTGCCCGTGGCGTAGGAGCGACCGAGCGCGTCGCGCACCGGCTCGCGCGGCGTCTCAACGGCCTCGGGGGACGCGGTCACCTCGCCTGCGACGGCTTCGAGACCTTCGAGGGATTTGATTTCTTCAGCCATCAGTAAGCCACCCGCGTATTCTTGGAGTTCATGTTCTTGACGTCCAGAACCTCGGGGTTCTGGGCTTCATGGGGATGCTCGGTGCCGGCATAGACGCGCAGATTGGTCATCTGGCGGCGGCTCAGCCGGTTGCCAGGCAGCATCCGCTTGACGGCCTGCATCACCACACGCTCGGGATACTTGCCCTCGAGGATTTCGCCGGTGGTGCGGCTCTTGATCCCACCGGGGTGGCCGGTGTGCCAATAGTTGGGCTTGTTGCGCTTGTTGCCGGTGAGCTGCACCTTGTCGGCATTGATGACGATCACGTTGTCACCCATGTCCATGTGCGGGGTAAAGCTCGGCTTGTGCTTGCCTCGCAGGCGCATGGCGATGATCGAGGCGAGGCGGCCCAGAACGACGCCCTCGGCGTCGATCACGATCCAGCTCTTCTCGATATCTGCCGGTTTTGCGGAAAACGTCTTCATTTCGGGCAGAACCTTGCTGTTATTCCAGTGATGTCCGGACCTCGGGCATGGCCGGGCCGGTCGATGGGCGGGTTATACGCGGGTTTTGCGCCACGTCAATGGCCCGCGCTCTTAATTAAATACTATATTTCAATCTGTTACAATTACGGTATTAATTTACCCCATCGCTCTTTCAAGTCTGGCCCCCGCGCGGCATGGGCCACGGGGCCGCAGGTCAAATTTATTTCGCACACTTGGCAGAAATGGCTTGCACGACTCAAGGCGCAGCCCTATGTGCCCCTCACTTGATCGGGACCGATCCCAACTTCGGATGTCTTCCGGGGGGGCGCTAAGGGACCGACTGGATTCAATCTACTGGTAAGAAGGGGAGCGCCATGAAAGACGCCAACCTCTTCCAACTGGGGATCGGTCTGGAGACAGGCGCCCAAGAGGAAGACACCGCCCGCGGGATCACCCCCGCGAACGATCACACCATTTTCGCCCGCGACGTGCTGGACGAGGACCGCGAGGATCACTTCATCCGGCGCGACGGCACCGTGTTTGCGGGCACGCATCTCATCATCGAGGTGGTGAACGGCCACGGGCTCGACGACGAGGGCCGCATCCAACAGGCGTTCCGTGACTGCGTGGACACCTGCGGGGCGACGCTCTTGCACATCCATACGCACAAGTTCTCGCCGCAGGGCGTCTCGGGCGTGGCGGTGCTGGCCGAAAGCCACATCTCGGTGCACACTTGGCCCGAGATCGGCTATGGCGCGTTCGACGTGTTCATGTGCGGCGACGCCCGGCCGTGGCTGGCCGTGGACGTTTTGAAATCGGCCTTCGGCACCGCCGATGTCCGCGTGCGCGAACTCAAGCGTGGTGAGGGTCTCGTAAGCGAGGCCGGTGTCGCGGCATGAGCGACTGGACGCGTGAGAACCTGCATCCCGACTACGCGCAATCCCTGCGCGTGGACGAGATGCTGTATGACAGCAAGACCGACCATCAGCGGCTGAAGGTATTCTTGAACGGCACCTTTGGCCGCGTGCTAACGCTCGACGACGTGGTGCAGACCACCGAGGGCGACAATTTCATCTACCACGAGATGCTGACCCATGTGCCGATCCTCGCCCACGGCGCGGCGCGGCGCGTGCTCATCATCGGTGGCGGTGATGGCGGCATGGCACGCGAGGTGCTGCGGCACGACAGCGTCGAACATGTCACGATGGTCGAGATCGATGCGGGCGTGGTGGATTTTTCCAAGGAATACCTGCCGATGCTGAGCGCGGGCGCCTTTGACGACCCGCGGCTGGAATTGGTGATCGCCGACGGGGCCGAGTTCATCCGGCAGACCAAGGGCGGCTATGACGTCATCATCGTCGATTCCACCGATCCCATCGGGCCGGGCGAGGTGCTCTTTACCGAGACGTTCTACGGCCACGCGAAACGCGCGCTCGCCGAGGACGGTATCCTCGTGACGCAGAACGGCGTGCCCTTCCTGCAGGGCGAGGAGCTGACCAACACCATGCGCGCCTTTCGCGCGCTCTTTGCCGACGCGACCTGTTACCTGGCCACAATCCCCACCTATGCGGGCGGGCCGATGGCCTTTGGCTGGGGCACCGACGGTACCGCGCGCGACACGCCGCTCGACGTGCTACAGGGGCGGCTCGATGCTGCCGGGTTCGCGCCGGACTACTACACCCCCGAGGTGCACAAGGCGGCCTTTGCCCTGCCCGGCTATGTCCGGCGGCTGATCCCCTGACCGGGAGCGCGGCGCGTCACCGGCGCGCGCCGTTCGACGTCGAGCTTGCGGCGATAGCGTGACTGCACAATCTCGACCACGAACAGCACCACCACCGACAAATAGAAGGTGGTCTTGGACATCGACACCACCTCGTAGCCGAAGAACCTGAGCGCAAGGGTATCGTCATGCGTGGCATGCGCCGCCGCCTGCGCCGCCTCGCTCAACAAGACCCCCCCGACGATCAGCAGGATGAACAGGCCCAGCACCTCGTACATGCGGTTGTTCTGAAGAAAGGCGTTGACGTTGTCGGCCAGAAGCAGCATCGCCGCCCCCGACAGCAGGATCGCGCCGGCCAGCACCGCGAACACGTCGGTGATGGCTAGCGCCGAGAGCACCGAGCCAAAGGAAAAGATCAGGGATGCGAGGGACGCGCCGGATCGCTATTGGCCGATGTTCCGAAAGCCGGGCTAGCCGCCCGCCCCGGTATCGGTCGCAGCGTCTTTCTCGGCCTTGAAGCGGCGCAGCCGCTCCATCAGGATCGCGCGGGCCTTGAGATTGGCGCGGCGCACGCGCAGGGCGGTGAGGAACGCCTCCTCGGCGGTCTGCGAGGAGGCGCCGAGTACCTTGGTGATCTCGGCTATGATGTCCTCGTCGCCGGTGGCCTCGATCGCCTTGATGACGTCGCGGGCCAGTTCGTCGGCAAGGTCCTCGGTCACGCCCATGATCGGCCTCAGCGGGTGGTTTCGGTCAGGCGGCGCTTGACGTAGTCGGTCACGGTCTCGACCATCGTCTCCATGTAGGGATCGCGGAAGAAATGATCCGCGCCCTCGATTTCCTCATGGGTGATGGTGATGCCCTGCTGCTCCTTGAGCTTGGCAACGAGATGGGTCGTATCGGCGGGCGGGGCCACGCGGTCGGCGGTGCCGTTGATGACGAGACCCGAGGCTGGGCAGGGCGCGAGGAAGGAGAAATCGTACATGTTGGCGGGGGGCGCCACAGAGACGAAGCCGGTGATCTCGGGCCGCCGCATCAGCAATTGCATCCCGATCCACGCGCCGAAGGAAAAGCCCGCGACCCAGCAATGCTTGGAATTGGCGTTCATGGATTGCAGGTAGTCGAGCGCCGAGGCGGCATCGCTAAGCTCGCCAACACCCTGATCGTATTCGCCCTGGCTCCGCCCGACACCCCGAAAGTTGAAGCGCATGACGGTAAAGCCCATCTTGTAAAAGGCGTAATGCAGGTTGTAGACGACCTTGTTGTTCATCGTGCCGCCGAATTGCGGGTGCGGGTGCAGGACGATGGCAATAGGCGCATCGCGGTCGCGCTGCGGGTGATACCGGCCTTCGAGACGGCCCTCGGGGCCGGGAAAAATTACCTCGGGCATTTATGCTCTCTTTTTATGTCACTGTCCTGCGCAGGCGAATTTCTTGACGGAACCGACGCCGCGCTCTAGGCAAGCGGGATCATCGACACCGATACGGCTGAAGGCCGAGATAAGCCCTGCGCCGTCCAAGGTCAATCTGTGTCGCTCCGTATCGAGGAGGAAGGGCCATGAAACTCAGCACCAAGGGGCGCTACGCGATGGTTGCGCTGGTCGATATCGCGCTTCAGCCCGAGGGTGAGGTGGTCACGCTGGGCGAAGTATCGCGGCGACAGGATATCTCGTTGCCCTATCTCGAACAGCTCTTCGTCAAGCTGCGCCGCGCGGGGCTGGTTGAATCGGTGCGTGGCCCCGGCGGCGGCTACCGGCTGGCGCGCCCGACCTCGGAAATTCGCGTGGCCGAGGTGCTGGCGGCGGTGGACGAGACGGTCGACGCGCTGCACAAGGGGGCGGGTGCGTCGGGCGGGGCGAGCGGCAGCCGCGCACAATCGCTGTCGAACCGGCTCTGGGAGGGGCTAAGCGCGCATGTCTACGTGTTCCTGCACCAGGCGCGGCTGAGCGACGTGGTGGGCAACGCGCTGGCGCCCTGCCCGGCGGTGCCGCATCTCTTCTCGGTGGTGGATGACGAGTAGCGGCTTGCGCGCTGTGCATGGCTCGGGCAGGGTAAACGCCCGGACCCCGTAAGGAGCCCCGCCGCGTGGCCAGTCTGAACCGCATCGTCATGCAGAAAGCCACCCGCCGCTGGATCGAGGCGCTGGAGCCGGAAACACTCGATGCCGCCGAGATTTCGGGCAAGTTCGGGCGGCGCTTCGCCTTTCGCAGCTACACGCGCTTTCGCTATCCGCGCCACGACATCTGCGAGGGCGCGTTTCATGATGCCGCCGGCGCAGTGCAGCAATTCGACCTGATCCTCGCCAACCAGGTGTGGGAGCACCTCGACCGGCCCTATGCCGCCACGCGCCACGTGCGCGAGATGCTGCGCGAGGAAGGCTGGTTCTGGCTCGCTGTACCGTTCTTCATCCCGTATCACGGCGACCCGGTGGATTGCTCGCGCTGGAGCGCGCGGGGGTTGAAGAACCTGCTCATCGAGGCCGGATTCGACGCGGGCAGGATCACCGCCCGGCAATGGGGCAACCGCGCCGCCGCGCTGCGCAACCTCGAAGGTCCGTGGCCGCCACCCTACGACCCCGAAACCGACGACCTGACCGACGAGCCGGATTTTCCGATCTGCGCCTGGGCGCTGGCACAGAAATAGGGCGCGGCAGCCCTTGCAGCGTATTGCATTCAATCGCCTTCACGCGGCACGCTCCAACCCCTTTATTTCGCGTGTTCGAGGAGCTCAAAACCGGTTCCCGCTATTGAGCAACATGCTCTACTCGGGCTTGGCCCCCGGCATCAACCGGGCCAGAGCGCAGAACCGTTCGAGATCAACTGTCTCGGCCCGATCTGTGGGCGAGATACCGGCGGCCAGAAGCCGGTCCTCGATATCGGGGGCCGCCCCCTTGAGCGCCGCGCGCAGCATCTTGCGCCGCTGGTTGAAGGCGCGCGCCACCAGGCGTTCGAGGATGCGCGCATCCGCAGGATAGCGCGGCGCGGGCAACGCAGTGAGGTGCACCACCGCGCTCGACACCTTGGGCGGCGGGATGAAGGCGCTGGGCGGCAGGTGCATGACGATCCGCGCATCCGTGCGCCACTGTGCCAGCAGCGCCAGCCGTCCATAGGCCTTGGACCCCGGCGCGGCGACGATCCGCTGGGCGACCTCGCGCTGGAACATCAGGGTCAGCGTCTCCCACACGGGCGGCCATTCCTTGGGCGTGAGCCAGCGCACCAATAACTCCGTGCCCACATTGTAGGGCAGGTTCGCGACCACGCGGATGGGCGGCGTGAGATGCGCCAACGGGTCGATGTCAAGCGCGTCTCCCTCCAGCACGGTAAGCCGGCCTGGCGCGGCCTCGGCAATCTGGGCCAGGGCAGGCAGGCAGCGCGGGTCCTTTTCCACCGCGAGGACGTGGCGCGCGCCCTCCATCAAAAGGCCGCGGGTGAGCCCGCCGGGGCCGGGCCCCACCTCGAGCACGTCGCAGGCGCTGAGGTCACCCGCCTGGCGGGCGATCTTGGACGTGAGGTTGAGATCGAGCAGGAAGTTCTGCCCGAGAGATTTGCGCGCCGAGAGGCCATGCGCCGCGATCACCTGAGAAAGCGGCGGTAGCGCGTCCAATCCGCTCATGTCGCGCGCGCCCGCGCCAGCCGGTCGGCCATTTCCAGCGCCGCGACGAGCGAGGTAGGATCGGCCACCCCGTGCCCGGCGATGTCGAGCGCGGTGCCGTGATCGGGAGAGGTCCGCACGAAGGGCAGGCCCAGCGTCACGTTCACGCCGCGGTCGAAATCCAGCGTCTTGATGGGAATGAGTGCCTGATCGTGATACATGGCGATGGCCGCGTCATAGCGCGCCCGCGCCGCCGCGTGGAACATCGTGTCGGCAGACATGGGGCCGCGCAGATCCATCCCCTCGGTGCGCAGCCGGTCGAGCAAGGGCGCGATCATCTCGATTTCCTCGCGGCCCATGCGCCCGCCCTCGCCGGCATGCGGATTGAGCCCCGCCACGGCGAGCCGCGGCTCCGGGATGCCGAAATCGCGGATGAGCGCGGCGTGCGTGATGCGGATCGCCTCTTCGAGCCGGTCGGCGGTGAGCGCGCCTGGCACCTCTGCAAGGGGAATATGGATGGTCGCGGGCACCACGCGAAGGCTGGGCCCCGCGAGCATCATCGCCACGCGGGCGCCCCCTGCGAGATGGGCAAGATACTCGGTATGGCCCGGGAAACCGAACCCCGCCCCCTCTTGCAACGCCTGCTTGTGGATAGGCGCGGTGCAGAGCGCCGATGCCGCGCCTGCCTGCACCAGATCGACGCCGCGGGCGATCACGTCGATGACGGCCTGCGCCTGTGCCGGTTGCGGCACCCCCGGCACGCGCGCCCCGGCAAAGGGATGGGGCAGTACCGGCAGCGCGTCACCGCAGGCGCGCGCGGCGTCCCCCGGCGCGTCGATCACCGCAAGCGGAGTGTCCTCGGGCAGGTGCGCCGGGTCGCCGATCAGGAAGAACGGCACGCGCCCGCGCAGCTTTTGCCAGGCGCCTGCGGCGATCTCGGGGCCAATGCCCGCGGGCTCTCCGCAGGTGAGCGCGATCACGGCTCGACGATCCGCGCCTCGGCCAAGAGCTGTTGGAGATAGCCATCGGCCAGCGACTGGATGCGCTGGTTGCGGATGAAGTTGGTCAGGTTCTCGATCGAGGGTTGCTCGTCATCGAGCTTGGGCGTGCGCCCGCACAGCATCAGGAACATCAACGTCTGCCCGTTCGAACGGGTCAGCCGCGTCGAGCTTTCGCCGGGGTCGAGCAGCGCAAGTTCGGCGGCGATGTCGGCGGGGATCTCTTCCGGCGCCTTGCTCACGCGGTCGAGAACCTCGGGCGGTTGATCCTGCGCCACGCCGTAGAGATCGTCGCAGGTATCGACCCGGGCGCGCACACCGGCTGCGTGCGACAGCGCCTGTTCGCTGCGCCCGCCGGGAATGTAATAGCTGGCGTACTCGATCGCGGAATATTCCGGCTTTGATGCCGAGCCCTCGCGAATGTCGCGCATGTAGATAAGTGCCAGCCCGCCCTCGACGGGGAGCGGCTCGGACACCTCGCCGGGGGCGAGGCCGAGCGCCACCTGCCGGAGCGCCTGCGGCAGGTCAGACACCGCCTGCCAGCCGAGCCGCCCCCCGCGCCCCGCGGTCGGCGCCGCCGAATGCTGACGGGCAAACCGGGCGAAGGCCCCTTCGCTATTGGCGGTGGCGATGCGCGCGGCAAGCCGCTGCTTGTCCTCGGCGTCCTCGACACTGGTTACCGGCAGCACGATCTCGGACAACAGCACCCGCACGGACGCGCCGCCCGACAGCGCCCGCGTGGCGCGGTCGATCTCTTCCTGGCTGACCGAGACGCGCCCCGCAAAGCGCGCGGCGGTGACCTCGCGCCAGGTGACACCCGCGCGCACGAAATCGGTCAGCGACTGCTCCGACACGCCCGATTGTGCCAGCGCGGCGATCAGTTGCTCGGCGTTCATCCCGGCACGGCCGGCGAATTCCTCTATGCCCGTGCGCAGCGCATCCTCGCTCAGGGAGATGCCCATGCCATTCGCAACTTCGAGCTTGATACGCTCTTCGATAAGCTGCTCGCGGGCGAGCTGCGCCGGGTCGCCGGGCGCGCGGAACAGCGTCAGCATGCGCGCGCGCTGCTGAAGCTCGTAGCGGGTGATGGCGCTGTCATTGACGAGAATGACCGGCGCGAAGAGGTTTTGCGCGCGGGCCGGACCGGATGGCAGTAGCCCCACCGCGACCAGCACGGCAAGGCACAGCGCGGCGAGGAGGAAGGGCGCGGGGCGGTGGCTCGGGGTCATTCTCATCATTTCCTGCATGTGCGAGTGAAACTCTTGTCGCGCGAAGCGGCGGAAAAACCCCGCAGCCCCACGATAAAACCGATGTTGGTCTCGGGTTCAAGGATAGTCGAGGAGGTGAAGCGGCGCGAGACCGAAAGGGTGATGTCCACGCATTCGTTGGTGTAGGTGATCCCCGCCCCCGCCTGGATGCTGCGATCGGTGGCCGCGTCATAACGCCACTCGGCGCTGGCCGTCCAGTTATCGGCGAAGCGGTGGTGCCCGTCGAAGGACCACTCCGACACGGTCGAGGGGCGTTGCTCGGCGGGATCGGAGGGCAGCCATGTATAGGTCGCGCCAAGATCGGTGCGGGCATTCTGCCAACTGACCCGTGCCTCGGCCTTGGTGGTGTCGAACACGTCGTCAAAGAGGCTGCGCCCGGTCACGACAAGCCCCGACTGGTTGCGGTACTGTGCGGCCACGAGCAGATCCGACCGGCGGTCGCGCAGGCCCGAGGAGCGGGTGAAGCTGGGTGCGCCCGTGGGCTCGAGCAGGCGCTCGTCGCGGATCACGTGGCCCAACGCCAGCCGTCCCTCCCAGCCCTCGGGCGACACCCGCGCATAGCTCAGCCCGACAGCGCCGCTCACCCCGCGCTCGCGGCGACCGGACGATGGAAATCGTGAGATGTTGAACAGGTTGCCCTCGTCGAACTCGACCGCGGTGCTTTCCTCGAAGGGAATGTCCGGGTTCGAGCCGCCCGACCAGGCAAGCTGGGCCACCGGCTCGATCACGTGAGCCACGCCTCCGCGCGTCGTCTTCATCAGCGGCCAGCGCAGGCGAACGGCAGCGCTCGGCGTGATCTCGGTGGCCTGGCTGCGTGCCGTCACCCCGATCTGGGCGATCTCGAAATGATCGAGCGCGAGCCCCGTCTCGACCGTGGCAAGCACCCCCGAGGACAGCGCCCATTGCCGCTGCCAATTGGCCTCGGTGGTAAAACGGGTCACGTCGTGACCATCGGCGAAGATGTCGAAATCCGGACCGTCGGTGCGCAGGCTGGACGTGCGGTAATGGCTGTGCGCGAGCGCCGTGAGGCTCAGCTCGCCCCCCAGCCGCGACGGAAATATGCGCCGGGTATATTCGCCGTCGGCGACGATGCTGGGCAAGGTGGAATCGCTCTCGTTTACGCGCAGGCTCTGGAAATGGTCGAGCGCGAGGCGGGTGTACTCGTCGCGCCGCGCGCGCTCGATCGAGACGCCGCTTCGCAGGCGGTTCTTGGTGGAGAATCCGTGATCGAGCAGAAAGGTATCGTCGCTCGCCAGTTCGAGATCGAAGCGGAGAAAGAAATCGCGCGGCAGCCCGAACCGACCGGTAGCAAACAGGTAGCCGCGGGTCGAGCGCGGGTTGAAATCGTCGTCAGAAAGCGCGGTATTGATCTCGATATCGCCGTTTCGGAACGCCTGTCGGTAACGCAGCTCTATCCGGCGCGAGTCGGTTGCCCAGAACGGAGCCACGGTCAGGTCGCGGTGATCGTCCAGAACGATGAAATAGGGAACCCGCACGCCGCTGCCAAGCAGGGTGGAGTTGACGAACTCGGGCGTGAGAAACCCGGTGGCGCGATCCACCGAGCCGTCGGGCATCCGCAGCCGCGGCAGGTAGAGGACCGGCGTGTCGAGCACGCGCAGTTGCGCGTCGTAGAAATAGAGCCGCCGCTTCTCGCTGTCGTGGATCATCCGCCGGGCGCGGATCTGCCAAAGCGGCGGGCGCCCGGTCTCGCAGATCCGGCAGGACGTGACTGAAGCCTTGTAAAGCTCGGTGACGCGCGCGTCCGTGCGCCGCATCCGATGCGCGGCGAGCTGGAGCTGGTCCTGCATCACCATTCGGGCGCCGCGCAGGATGCCATTGACGAGGTCGCGGTCGAGCGACGCGCTGTCGGCGACCACCACCGTCTCACCCTCGTCCTCGGTTAGTGACAGCGGCCCGGTAATCTCGAGCCGATCCGTTGCGCGGTCGTAGACGATCTCGCGCGCGGTGAGCCGCCGCCCGTCGTGGAACGCCTCGACATTGCCGCGCGCGATGAGCCGGTTGTCGGTGCCCAGCATCACATCATCGGCCACCAGCATCGCCGGATCGGGCGGCAGGTCCTGCGCGGCGAACGGCTCCGCCCCGGTGAGGAGCGCGCCCACGAGCGCGAGGATCAGCCGCAGCGCCCGCATCAGCCATCCTCCAGGTGCAGGATCAGGCCGACCGCCAGGAACAGCGCCGCCACCGGCGGCACCCACGCCGCCAGCGCCACCGGTATCTGTCCGTTCTCACCCAGTATCTGCGCGAAATTGCGCACGTAATGCAGCCCGAACCCGACAATGACCGCGGTCAGCACCCGCAACCCGACATTGGCACCGCGCACATGGCCGATGGTGAACGCCGCCGACATCAGCACCAGCGCCACCAGAAAGACCGGGCGTGCCAGTTCGCTCTGGAACCAGACCGCGTAGCGCCGCGCCGAGAAGCCCGCTGCCTCGAGCTGCGCGATAAAGCCGGGGAGATCCCAGACCGGGATGTAACGGGGCCGTCCGAAGCTGTCGAGAATGCGATCCTGAGTGAGATCCGAGGGCAGCTCGAGCGCCGACATGCGTTGCGCTTCGGCCTCGGGGTTGCTGCCACGGTCCAGCGTCCAGATCTTCACGTCCTCCAGGTGCCAGGCCCCCGCGCCCAGCCGGGCGCTTGCGGCGCTGATACGGCGCGCAGGCGCGCCATCCGGCGCGAACTCGACAAATGTCGGCGCGTGCAGCGTGCCAAGGTCGGCACTCGCGCGCTCGGCAAAGATCACCGTTTGCCCGTCGGCATCGCCCTGCCGAAGCCACAGACCCTCGGCCGCGACTGCGAGTGCCGCAGTCTCGATCCCGCGATAACGGTTCGAGAGATCGTGATCGCGCTTGGAGGTCGCGGCGACGATCGGGTTGCCCACCGCTACCGCCAGCAGCCCCAGCACCAGCGTGACCGCGACCGGCGCCATCAGCCCGCCAAGCGCCGAGCGCCCCGAGGCACGCACCACCACCAGCTCGGACGAGCGCGCGAGCCGCAGGAACAGCGCCACCGAAGCAAGGATCACGACCAGCGGCAGAATTTCATAGTTGGCCCAGGGCATCTTGAGAGCCACCAACCCCAGCACGTCGCCTACGGGCCGGTCGGGAAAATCGCCCAGCTTGTCGATCAGTTCGATCAGGGCGAGCACCACCCCCAGTGACAGCGCCACCCCGGCGAAATTCGTCACGAAGCGTCGCGCGAGATAGGCGTGCAGGAT
>MRWG01000398.1_pt1 | contig 55881 bp, 53 predicted proteins | sample 1013341 | NCBI WGS metagenome assembly MRWG01 (sample SAMN06117577, study PRJNA244670) | biofilm metagenome | biome: Water; feature: Cathode Biofilm; material: Biofilm; isolation source: microbial consortium enriched at the cathode of a solar microbial fuel cell | place: USA: District of Columbia ...
AGGACCATGGCTGACGATTGCGGTTTGTCGCTTCGCCTCATCAATCCGATGCTGTTCGTGTTCAACGACAACATCAACGCCATGCTGGTACGCAAGGCGTAGCGCGTGACGGTGAGGCGCGCCTAGAAGCCGAGGACCGAGGTCGGGACGCTGACCGAGACCTTTCCGCTGGCCGCGCCGGTCTCGGTGCTTTCGGTGCTCTCCGAATACCCTGCCGTCGCGCGGATGCTGTAGTTTTCGGGCTCGGCAAGCGTCACGCCGGCACCGATCGTATTGAGCGCATTGGGATCGGTAAGCCCGGTGCCGGACAGGTCCACGCTGGATTTGAAGAAGGCGAAGGGCTCGATGCTGGCGTTGCCCGCCTCGAAGCGGCGCTTCAACTCAGGTCCGACGCTGAGGCGTGTCACATCCACGGACGTTCCCGGCAGGTCGGCAAGAGCCGAGCTCGTCTCATCGAAATAAGAAATTGCCCCGCTTTGGCTCAGCTGCCAGCCCTGCCATCCCCATTGTCCCGTGACTTTTGCCTCGCTCAGCATGCGCTGGGTTGTGAAATCCGTGCGTTCATCGCCGACAATGGTCTTGTCCTCGCCCATGCCGAAGGCCGCCTTGGCATCGAATGTGATATGCGGCGTGACCCGATAGGCGAGATAGGGACCGGTCATGTAGGCGGTTCCGGCGGCCGTATCCGGCGTGGCGAGTGTCGTCTGGCTTGCCTCATCGACCTGGAGCATGCCGCCGATCAGGAGATCGTCGTTCGCGCGGTAGTCGGCGCCCATGAATGTGGTGAGTGCGTCGCCTTCTCCGCTAAAATTCTCGCGGCGTCCTTTGGCCCAAACGTCGAATTTCGATGGAGCCGGCTTTACCGCATGAGGCAGGGGCAACGCCACGTCCAAAGCCGCGTTCACTTCTTTTAGCCTGGCTTGGTCGGCGGCCGACAAAGACGAACTCCACTGGCTGAGGCTGGTTCGGAAATTGGTGTTGCTGCCGTCAGGTGTCATGTCGAACGGGACAGCGGCGCTGGTGCCCGGCGCGTTCAGCCGGTTGAAACGCTCGTCGGCCGGAGTCACCGCAAGAGTGCGGTTGACCCGGCTGCGCAAGAGGTCTTCGGCAAGGGCGGACCTGTCGGTACAGGCGCCCGTTCCAGTCTCATCAACACAGGCATCCTGTGCTCTGGCGGGTTGCGGCATTGCGAGCAAAAGCAGGCCTGCCGCCACCGCCAGGGTGGGCGCACGGTATGCACTCGCCAATTTGACCATCGACTTCATTTGGATCTCTCCCTCGTTCCGTCCTGCCCCAAGGGCGGTTAACGAGGTGTAAAGCGCGCGCTCTGCGCGGCGCCGCGATTCAGCCAACGAGACTGTCACCGATCCACGGCGAAAATCTGGCAGCTCGCTTCGGTTTCCGGGAGCGACAGGCCGAGAATGACCTTTGCCACCTCGGCCGGCGTTTGCAAGGTCTCTTGGTCCTCGCCGGGATAGGCTTCGGCGCGCATGGCCGTGGCCGTGGCGCCCGGATTGACAAGGTTCACCTTGATTGTGCTGTCGGCCGTCTCGTTGGCGTAGGTTTTGGCCAGGGCCTCGAGCGCCGCCTTGGAGACGGAGTAGGGCGCCCAGTAGGCCCGGCCTTGAGACGCCGTACGCGAGGAGGTGACGAACACCACGCGGCCTGCGTCCGAACGGCGCAGCAGGGGGTCGAGGGTGCGGATCAGGCGCCAATTGGCCGTCAGATTGACCGCGAGTACGCGCTCCCAAGTCTTTGAAGAAATGTGGGTCAGCGGGCGCAATCCCCCAAGGATGCCGGCGTTGCCGATGAAAATGTCGAGCCGCCCGAAACGCTCATAAAGCGACGGCCCCAGGGCATCGATGGTCTTACCGTCCACCAGATCGAGAGGAATGAGCGAGGCCTTGCCGCCCTCGGCCTTGATCTCGTCGTCGACGGCTTCAAGCGATTTCTGCGTCCGCGCCAACAGCAGGACATGGGCGCCTTCGCGCGCGAAGAGGCGCGCGGTGGCCCGGCCAATGCCGCGCGAGGCGCCGGTGATGAGCGCGATACGATCTTTCAGGCGCGTTTCGCTCAACCGACCTCGGCGAGGAAGGAAAGCTGCTTCTGCTGGGGCGGGCCTTCCCGGTCGCGAAGTCTCGTCGGGTATTCGCCGGTGAAGCAGTGGTCGGTGAACTGAGGATGGTCGTCGTCGCGGCCGTCGAAGCCCATGGCCCGGTAGATACCGTCGACGGAGATGAAGGCCAGGGAGTCGGCGCCGATGAAGGCGCGCATCTCCTCCAGCGTGCGATTGGCGGCGAGCAGCTTGTCCTGTTCCGGCGTATCGATGCCGTAGAAGTCCGGATGGGCGATCGGCGGGCTCGAAATGCGCATGTGCACTTCCTTGGCGCCGGCCTCGCGCATCATCTGCACGATCTTCACCGAGGTGGTGCCGCGCACCACGCTGTCGTCGATCAGGACGATGCTTTTGCCTTTCACTTGGAGCTCGTTGGCGCTGTGCTTCAGCTTGACGCCAAGTTGACGGATGCGTTGCTCGGGCTCGATGAAGGTCCGGCCCACATAGTGATTGCGGATGATGCCGAACTCGAAGGGCAGGCCGGACTCTTGCGCGTAGCCGACCGCGGCCGGCACGCCGCTATCGGGAATCGGCACGACCATGTCGGCGTCGGCGGGCGCCTCGCGCGCCAATTGCCGCCCCATCTCCTTGCGCACGTCGTAGACCGAGCGGCCGCCGATGATGGAATCGGGGCGGGCGAAATAGATGTACTCGAAGATGCAAAGCCGGGCCGGGTGCTTGGGTACGAAGCGATGGCTCTCGATCCCCTCGCGGGTGCAGACGACGACCTCGCCGTTCTCAACCTCGCGCACGAACTCCGCACCGATGATGTCGAGCGCGCAAGTCTCCGAGGCCAGCACCCAGGACTCGCCGAGACGGCCGAGGACGAGCGGGCGGATGCCGTACGGGTCGCGCGCGCCGACGAGCTTCTTGTTGGTCATGCCGACGAAGGCGTAAGCGCCTTCGACCTGAAGCAGCGCCTCGATGAAGCGCTCGACGAATTGCGCCTTCTCGCTGCGGGCCACGAGGTGAAGCAGAACCTCGGTGTCGGTGGTGGATTGGCAGATGGCGCCCTTCTTGATGAGGGATTCGCGCAAGGTCAGCGCGTTGGTGAGGTTGCCGTTGTGGCAGAGGGCGAAGCCGCCGGATTCGAGATCGACGAACAGCGGCTGCACGTTGCGCAGCACCGCGTCGCCGCATGTGGAGTAGCGCACATGGCCCACGGCCATATCGCCCTTCAGGCGCTCGATCACCGGGCGGGAGGTGAAGTGGTCGCCGACAAGGCCCAGCCGGCGTTCGGTGTGGAAGTGCTCGCCGTCGAAGCTGACGATGCCGGCGGCTTCCTGGCCGCGATGCTGGAGGGCGTGCAAGCCGAGCGCGGTCAGGGCCGCGGCGTCGGGATGATTGAATATCCCGAAGACGCCGCACTCCTCGTGCAGCCGGTCTTCCTCGAGCCAGCTCAAATCGGGGTCTTGGTCAGCCTGTTCGGTCACGGGCATGGGCCTCTCCTTATAAATAGGCGCCCTGGCAGGGGCTTCAATGCCACGCAACTCTTTACCTTACGCGCGCCCTTACGACGGCTGATCGGGGTCCGCCGGTGCGCCTTCCGGCCCCGGAGTGGGCTGCTCGTCGTCTTGGCCGGGGAGATACTCCTCGGGATGCATCGGCAGCAGGGACTCGATCGCCACCTGCGTGCGCTGAAGAATGGGATAAGAGCGCGCATTGCGGACCCATTCCGGCTGGTCTCTGGCAAGCGCGGTGAAGAGAATAAAGACGATGGCGACCAGCAAGAAACCGCGGGCCAGGCCGAAGACGAAGCCGAGCGTCCGGTCGAGCGCGCCAACGCGGCTATCCAGCACCTTGTCGGAGATGCGGAAGGTAATCAGGCTCACGATAATGAGGGTAATGATGAAAACGCCGGCGGCGAAGGCGATCTGGGCGATGCTCGGATTATCGATATAGGGCAGCAGGACTTCGTAATAGCGGGGCGTGAAATAGAGAGCCGCAACCGCGGCCATGGCCCAGGAGAAGATCGACAAGACTTCGCGGGTGAAGCCGCGGACCATCGCCAGGAAGCCCGAGATGAGCATGATGACGATCAAAATGATATCGAGCCAGGAGATTGGCATGTGTCACAAGGCTCCCTCGGGCAGATGGCCGCACGTTATCACGATTCCCCGCGATGAAGCATAAATGGCCCCGCCGGGCAATGACCGACGGGTAACACTCGGCGCATTGTCGCAGGCAATCTAGTGGGCCGGCAGCGCGAACCAGGCCACGAGCTCCTCAAGCTGGGAGACGGGCCCGAGCGTAATGCCCTCCACGGCACGGTCTCCGGCGAGGGATGCGGCCGGGACGACCGCGCGGCTAAAGCCCAGTTTCGCGGCTTCCTTCAACCTTTGGTCCGTATGGCCCACGGCCCGCACCGCGCCCGTAAGGCTCACTTCGCCGAAATAGACGGTGTCGTCGGGCACCGCATGGCCGGTGAACGAGGACAGCAGCGCCGCGGCGGCGGCGAGATCGGCGGCCGGCTCGGTCAGGCGCAAGCCTCCGGCCACATTCAGATACACGTCGTGGCTGCCCAGACGCACGCCGCAGCGGGCCTCCAGCACGGCGAGCAGCATTGAGAGGCGGTTCGGATCCCAGCCGACCACCGCGCGGCGCGGCGTGCCGAGCGTGCTTGGGGCGACCAGCCCCTGCATCTCCACGAGAATCGGCCGCGTGCCTTCCATGCCGGCGAGAACGGCGGTGCCGGGGGAGCCCCGGTCGGCGTCGTTGAGGAAGAGGGCGGAGGGGTTCTCCACCTCTTTAAGCCCCTCTAGGCGCATCTCGAAAACGCCGATCTCGTCGGTGGGCCCGAAGCGGTTCTTGACCGCGCGCAGGATGCGGAATTGGTGGCCGCTCAGGCTCTCGAAATAGAGCACCGTATCGACCATGTGCTCGATCACCTTGGGTCCTGCGATCTGTCCGTCCTTGGTGACATGGCCGACCAGGACGAGGGTTGCGCCGCTCGCCTTGGCGTAGCTGATCAGGGCGGCGGCGCAGCCGCGCAGCTGGGAGATCGTGCCGGGGGCCGATTCGATCCCTTCCGACCAAAGGGTCTGCACGGAATCGATGACGACGAGCGCCGGGGCGGGTCCGCTGCCGAGCGTGGCGATGATATTGGCGATGTTGGTCTCGGTGCCGAGTGCCACGGGGGCCTCGGCGATGCCTAAGCGTGCGGCGCGCATGCGCACCTGCGCCGGGGCTTCCTCGCCGGAGAGATAAACAACGCGCGCGCCGTCCTGGGCGAGTTCCGCCGCCCCTTGCAGCAGGAGCGTCGACTTGCCGATGCCGGGATCGCCGCCGACCAGCACCGCGGCGCCCGGAACCAAGCCGCCGCCCAGCACGCGGTCGAGTTCGGCGATGCCGGTCTTCATGCGCGGGGCGTCTTCGTTCTGGGCGCTCAGGGTCTCGAACTTGGCGAGACGCCCTTTGCCGCCTTTGATGGCGACGAGGGCGGGCGAGCTCGTCGGCGTGCCCGCTTCCTCGATCAGGGAGTTCCATTCCCCGCAGGCCGCGCACTTCCCGGACCAGCGGGGTGCGACCGCGCCGCAGGATTGGCAGATGAAGGCTTTGGATGTTTTGGCCATGGCGTCGCGCGCTATCCGCCCACATAGCGCCGTGTGGCGCGCTGGCCGAGGCTGGTCAGGACCTCGTAATCGATGGTGCCGGCATGCATGGCGAACTCGTGGGCGCTGACATTGGAGCCGAGCAGCTCGATCCAGGCGCCGCGCCGCGCCTCGGTGTCGGGTGCATCCGTCACGTCCACGGTGATGAGATCCATGGAAACCCGTCCCAAGATCGGCACGGAATGCGATCCGATACGCGCCACGAGGCCCTCCTCGCCGTCCTTGGTGGAGAGCGCCCGGAACAGGCCGTCGGCATAGCCCACGGAGACGACGGCGATACGCGAGGGGCGCTGAAGCGTCCGCGTGGCGCCGTAGCCGATCGTTTCGCCGGGCTCGGCTTGGCGTATCTGCAAGATGCGGCCTTTGAGATGAACCACGGGGCGGAACGGGTTTTGCCCGCGCCGCTGCGGGTGCCCGCCGTAAAGCGCGATGCCGGGCCGCACGAGGTCGTAGGCGTAGTCTGAGCCCAACAGTATGCCGGCGGAGTTGGCGAGGCTCGCGGGCGCCTTGGGCAGCTTTGCGCGGAGCGTTTCGAACAGGCGGCGCTGGACATCGTTCTTGCGATGGGACGGGTCGTCGGCACAGGCCAGATGGCTCATCACCAGGGCCAGCGACAAGGCTGTCCAATGGCTGGGGTCGGGGGCCACGGTCTCGACCTCGGCGGCAGACAGTCCCAGCCGGTTCATGCCGCTGTCGATATGGACTGCGCACGGCAACGCCTCGCCGGCGCGCGCGCAATAGTCCGCCCACTCTTCGATCTCCTCGGCGCTGTTCAGCACCGGGCGAAGGCGCGCGGCGTGGTAGGTCTCCGCCGTTCCGGGCAGGAGGCCGCTGAAGACATAGATGGTCGCTTCCGGCAGCAGCGCGCGCAACGCTTCCGCCTCGGTGAGTGTCGCCACGAAAAATGTGCGGCAGCCGGCGCGCCACAGCGCGGGCGCGGCCTCCGCCATGCCAAGACCGTAGGCGTCGGCCTTGACCACCGCGGCGCATTCGGCCGGAGCCGCCAAGTCCCGCAACTGGCGATAATTGGCGGCAAGTGCGTCGAGGTCGATGGTGAGAATGGCGGTTGCTTCCGCTTTCACCTCTGCTTCTTCGGGGATGCTGCCGCGCTTTGGCGCGGGGTTCACTCCATGCGCTCCGGCAGGCGCTCCGACGCGGCCAGATTGGAGAACCGGGTGAATTCCGGGGTGAACTGAAGCGTCACCGTCCCGGTCGGACCGTGGCGTTGCTTGCCGATGATCACGTCGGCCTTGCCGGTCACCGCTTCCATGTCCTGTTGCCACTGCCGGTGCTCTTCGGTGTTCTCGCGGGGTTGGTTGCGCTCAAGGTAATATTCCTCGCGGAATACGAACATTACCACATCGGCATCCTGCTCGATGGAACCGGATTCACGCAAATCCGCCAGCTGCGGCCGCTTGTCTTCCCGTTGTTCCACCTGACGGGAGAGCTGGGAGAGGGCCAGGACGGGCACGTGAAGCTCCTTGGCAAGGGCCTTCAGTCCGGTGGTGATCTCCGAGACCTCCTGCACGCGGCCTTCCTGGGCGCGCCTCGAGGAGCCGGACAGCAATTGGAGATAGTCGACCACGATGAAGCCGAGCCCCCGCTGGCGCTTCAGTCTGCGGGCCCGCGCCGCAAGCTGGGCGACGGTGATGCCGCCGGTCTGGTCGATGAACAGCGGCAGGTTCTGAAGCTCTTGGGAGACTTCGACGATGCGGTCGAACTCGTCGGAGTCGATGCGGCCGCGGCGGATGCGCTCGGACGGAATCTGCGACTGCTCCGAGATGATGCGGGTCGCGAGCTGCTCGGCCGACATTTCGAGCGAGAAGAAGCCGACCACCGCACCGTCCGGCGGCGTGTCGCTGTCGTGGCTTGCGGCGTAGGCCTTGGCCACGTGATAGGCGATATTGGTGGCCAGCGCCGTCTTACCCATCGAGGGGCGGCCGGCAATGATGATGAGGTCGGAGGCCTGCAAGCCGCCCATGCGCTGATCGAGATCCACGAAGCTGGTGGCAATGCCGGACAGGCCGCCGTCGCGGCGGTAGGCGTTGGCCGCCATGTCGATCGCGTCGGTGAGGGCCGCGGAGAAGGGCTCGAAGCCCGCGCCGTATTTTCCGGTCTCCGCCAGCTCGTAGAGCTGCTGCTCGGCGCCTTCGATCTGGGCGGCGGGCGGCGCATCGATCGGCGAATCGTAGGCCGTGGTGACCATCTCCTCGCCGATCTCGATGAGCTGGCGGCGCACTGCGAGGTCGTAGACCGTGCGGCCGTAATCCTCGGCGTTGATGATGGTGGTGGCGTTGGCCGCGAGCCGTCCGAGATATTGCGGCACGGTCAGGTCGGCCACGGGCTCGTCGGCCTGGAAGTAGGTTTTCAGCGTAATGGGCGTGGCGCGCTTGCCGCCCATGATGAGCTTCGCCGCAGTCTCGAAAATGCGTCCGTGTAGCGGGTCGAAGAAGTGACCGGGCTTCAAAAAGTTCGAGACACGGTCGAGTGCCTCGTTATTCACGAGGATGGCGCCAAGCAGGGCCTGCTCCGCCTCGAGATTGTGCGGGGCTTCGCGGAAAACCGGCGTTTCGGGTGCCGAACGGGTAAGGCTAACGGTGTTGCTCATCGCCTGGAGACTAGGTGATTCGGAGCCTCGGAAAAGAGCCGAACGCCGTGCGTGACAGTTTCATTACCGCTGTGCACAGCTGCGGCGCAACAAGCCTGCATTGTCGCGAGCCTACCGGCTCGACCGGCGTTTGCGCGCCGTCCCCGGATGGCGGTCGCGGGCCCGCAGCTCTCGTTCGGCGTCGAACATATAGTCGCGGGTGAGCGGCAGCACGGCCTGATCCTTGGTCAGTTGAATCTGGAAGACCATGAGGTTCTGATAGCGGAACGCGGTTTCGGAGCCCGCGAGATACATCTCCCACATGCGGCAGAAGGGCTCCCCGAACTTTTCCGCCGCCGTGTGCCAGGAGGCGCGGAAGCGCTGACGCCAATGGCGCAAGGTCATGGCGTAGTGGAGCCGCAAGATTTCGAGGTCCGTGGCAAGAAGCCCTGCGCGCTCGACCGCCGGCAGCACCTCGCTCAAAGCCGGGATGTAGCCGCCGGGGAAAATGTACTTCGCAATGAAGGGATTGGTGGCGGCGGGGCCGTCGAACCGGCCGATCGAATGGATCACGGCCACCCCGTCATCGGCAAGCAGCCGGCTCACTTGCTGGAAGAAGCTGCGGTAGTGCGCGGCGCCCACGTGCTCGAACATGCCGACCGAGACGATACGGTCGAACTTGCCTTCCAGGTTTCGATAATCGCAAAGCTCGAAATCAACGGCCTTCGAGAGCCCTTCGGCGTTGGCGCGATGGCGGGCGATCTTGAGTTGCTCCTCGCTCAAGGTGATGCCGGTCACATCCACATGGGAGGTCTTGGCGAGGTAAAGCGCCAGGCCGCCCCAGCCGGAGCCGATATCGAGCACCCGCATCCCGTCGGAGAGATCGAGCTTGGCCGCGAGATGGCGCTTCTTGGCCTCCTGGGCTTCCTCCAGGGTCATGCCCTCATCCTCGAAATAGGCGCAGGAATATTGGCGGTCCGGATCGAGGAACAGATCGTAAAGCGAGCCGTCGATATCGTAGTGATGCGCGACATTCCGGCGTGCGCGGCCGACGGGATTATAGTGCTGCAAGCGCCTGGTGACGTACGCGAGGGTATCGACCAGCCGAAGCCAGCGCGGCCAGCGCCGCGGGGGTACATTTGTCAGCAAGAGTTCGAGAAAATCGTAGAGCGTGCCCTGCTCGAAGACGAGCCGCCCCTCCATATAGGCCTCGCCGATGGCAAGGGGCGCGTTCAGTGCGAGTTGCCGCTCGGTCCGTTTGTCGCTGATCCGGGCGATGACCGGGGAGCCGGTGCGATCGCCAAACTCGCAAACGCTCCCATCGGCAGCGATCATCTTCAGATGACCGGTCGTTACAGTCCGCTCCAGAACGTAGCTGAGCGGGCGAAACATCTAGGTCGCACGCCGGATCATAGCTTCGGGCGTCCTCGATTCGCCGAAGTTGAGCCTGACGTATTCTAGGAACAGGAGGCAGGCGAGACAACAACCTGCCTCCGTTGTTCATTAAAGATTTCTGTCGCCAAATGTCGCGCTTACGAAGACTTCTCGGCGTCTTCGGCGTTTTCTGTAGCCTCTTCAACCGCGGTCTCGCCTTCCGCGAGCTCTTCTTCCTCGGGCGCGGCGCCTTCCTCGAACAGGCCTTCGGCCGCCAGGCGGGCTTCTTCGGCGGCCTCTTCCTCCTCGGTCAGCTCCTGGGTCACGTCCTCGCCGCGCGCCTGGCGGGCGGCTTCGTCTTGGGTGCGGGCGACGTTGATTTGCACGTGCGGGACCACCTCGCCGTGGAGTGCCACGCGCACCTCGTGCAGGCCGAGCATCTTGATCGGCCTATCGAGCTGCACTTGGCGGCGATCGATGGAGAAGCCGCCCTCCGTCACCGCCGTGGCGATGTCGCGCGTGGAGACGGAGCCGTAAAGCTGGCCGTTGTCGCCCGCCTGGCGAATGACGATGAAGCTCTGGCCGTTGAGCCTCTTGGCGACCGTTTCGGCCTCGCCCTTGCGTTCCAGATCCCGTGCCTCGAGTTGAGCACGTTCGCTTTCGAAATGCTTGCGATTGGCCTCGGTGGCGCGGAGCGCCTTGCCATGGGGCAGAAGAAAATTGCGGGCGAAGCCGTCCTTGACCGTGACGACGTCGCCGATTTGTCCGAGGCGCCCAAGGCGCTCGAGCAGAATGACTTGCATGGCTATCGTACTCCTATCTTGTCAGTCGTTGTCGTTGTTGTTGGATGAGCTGCCGGGCCGGGCGCTGCGCGCGCGCAAACCGAGCAAAGGTTCAGCCAGGCCGAGGATGGCCACGATGATGGCCAGCCAGCCCAGAAGCAGAATTCCGAGATAGACCACCGCCAGCAGAAGCGGGCGGAAGGGGACGCCGAGGCTATAGACGTGGATCACCGCCAAGCCTTGAAGCACGTAGGCGAACAGCATCGCGCCGGCGAAGCCGGTGGCGATCAAGCCGATGATGCCCGGAACGAACGAGGCGACGAGCGCACCGGCGAACACGGCAACGAATATGTTGGGCACTTCGAGACCGTGCAGGTCGGGCCAAGGCCGTAAGGACCGGCCCGAGGCGGCAACGATGTAGCCGGCGAGCCAAAGATTGAAAAGCATGACGGTCAGCCAGAGGACGGCGAAAGCCGCGGGCAAGGCCTTGGCGAGCACCGTCTCGAGATTCTCCACCATCTCGGGTTTGAACACGGAATCGTCCGGATCCAGCGCCTTCAAAATGTGGGGGAGCATTTCGGCGATGGAGGCGCGATAGCTCTCCGCGTCGGGGCCGAGGAGGAGCACCATGACCCCGGCGAGTGCGCCTGCCATGAGCGCCGCCGCGCCCACGAGCCGGCCGGCGGGGTACCATTCGAGCGCCCCGCTCTTGTCGCCCTCCGGTCCGGCGGCAGGCCGCGCCTGCAGGAGGAGATGGACGAGGAAGGCGGCCGGGGCGGCGATGGTCAGGGCATAGACCAGCGACGCGGCGGGACCCAAGGTCAGGGCCATGACCACGGTTGCGGCCAGGCCGCCGATCAGAATGGAGGAGCGCCCCCAGCCGAGGCCGGCAAGGCACAAAGGCAGCGGACACAGATAGAGAAGGAAGCTGGCGAGCGCGGCCGAGACGGCCGCCGATGCGAACAGCGCCGCTGAAACCAGGCCCGCGCCTGCGCCTATGAGAAGATGTGCCGACATCGGTTTCGCTGTCCCGGCTCTTTGAGGAGCGGTTAGAGGAGGGCCCGAAGGCCCGCCCCAACTTCAATCAGGTCTGTTACGGGCCTTTGGGCCCAGGCCGCGTGCCTACTGGATAAGGTAAGGCAAGAGACCGAGGAACCGCGCGCGCTTGATGGCGCGGGCGAGTTCGCGCTGCTTCTTGGCGGACACCGCCGTGATCCGGCTCGGCACCATCTTGCCGCGCTCGGACACGTAGCGCTGAAGCAGCTTCACATCTTTATAGTCGATCTTCGGCGCTTTATCGCCGGAGAACGGGCACGTCTTACGCCGGCGGTAGAAGGGGCGGCGTGCTTGAATCGTGGTCGTGCTCATTCGGATTGCTCCCCGCCACTGGCGTTGTCGGCGGTCTCGGCGCGCGGCTCGCGCGGTGCATGCTCACGGTCGCGGCGGGGACCCCGGCGCTCGCCACGGTCGCCGCGGTCTCCACGGTCGCCGCGGTCTCCACGATCGCCGCGGTCACCACGGCCGCCGTCGCGATCGTCGCGGTCGGAGCGGCGCATCATCGCGGACGGTCCGTCTTCGTGCTCATCAACTCTGATGGTGAGAAAGCGAATGACGTCGGTCGACAGCCCCATCTGACGCTCCATCTCGGCGACCGCCTCATGCGGCGCTTCGATGTTCATCAGGGTGTAGTGCGCTTTCCGGTTCTTCTTGATGCGATAGGTGAGGGACTTCAGCCCCCAATACTCGGTCTTGCCGACCTTGCCGCCGTTCTCTTCAATCAGAGAGCGGAAGGTCTGCTGCAAGCCTTCGGCCTGCTGGGCCGAGATGTCCTGGCGTGCCAGGAACACATGCTCATAGAGAGGCATGAAACGCCTTTCCTTCTTCTCTTGCTCCGGCGCGAAGCCTCACATGGGCGCTTTGGAAGGAAAGGCCCAAGAATGCTCTTGAGAGCGAAAGCCCTTGAGAGCGGAGACACGGGAGGGCGGCCCTTCGGCCTGCCGCTTGATCGAAGCGGTCCTCCGTTCAGCCTCCGACCGGAGCGGTTACGGTAGCGGGCTTTATAGTGGGTCGCGTGAGCTTTGCAAGCGGAAGCGCGGGCTTTAAGGGGCTTGCTGAGAGCCCGGGTTCATGGTGCAGGCGACCTCGGTTTTGTCCTTGAGCGAGTAGGCCTTGCAGGTCTCCTTGGCATAGACTTCGACGACGGCGACGTTACCGAGGGGCGCATCCGGATAGGCCACATCGATGGTCACGGGCGTCAGGGCCTGGGCGGCCGCCTCTTGGGGGCGCCGGCCCCGAACGTCGAAGGCAAAGACCCCGTCGGTCTGGCTGCCGATCCTTGGGGTCAATTTTACCTCGGAAAATCCTGTGGTTGGGGCCTGGGCCTCAACCGAAATCCCCAAAGTGGGGGTCTTCAGCTCGGTGATGGCGACTTTGAGCGTGTCGACCCTGGTCAGGAGTGCCAGCGCAGGGTCGACAGGCGCCTTGTCGTTCCAGGGCCAAGTTTGCGTTTCGACCGCAGAGGCCATCGTGGCGATTGCCGTGAGGCAGCCGATCAGGACGCCGTAGGCGAGGGGTCTGTTCATGGGGGGAACTCCGCTTGGCGGCTGTGTGGACTCGTTATCCAAACGTGTTTCTAGCACTTACGGTTGCAGTCCGTGGCTTTGTTTTTGGTTCGCCCTGGCCTTGAGCTTCATGCCGATCGGCCGCGCGCCTCCCCGGCTTGACAGGCCAGATTGAAACAGTGTCTCTGGCGCCTTCCGTTCAACGCCAAACGTTTCCTTCCATATGAGCATTGCTTTCATCTTTCCGGGTCAAGGAAGCCAAGCCGTCGGCATGGGCGCCGAATTGGCCAAGGCCTTCCCGGCGGCGCAAGCCGTCTTTTCCGAGGTTGACGAGGCTCTTGGGCAGAACCTCTCACAGCTGATGTGGGAGGGGCCGGAGGCCGATCTGACTCTCACCGAGAACGCCCAGCCCGCTCTGATGGCGGTGTCCTTGGCGGCCATGCGGGTGCTCGCCGAAACCAAAGGGTTGGCGCTCGAGGACAAGGCCTCCTATGTGGCCGGCCATTCGCTCGGCGAATATTCGGCGCTGGCGGCGGCTGGCGCTCTCACCCTTGCAGACACGGCGCGGCTCCTGAAAACCCGGGGCCGGGCCATGCAGGAGGCGGTGCCCGTCGGTGAGGGCGCCATGGCGGCGTTGCTCGGCGCCGATCTTGCGCAAGCCAAGGAGCTCGCCAAGGCCGCCAGCGACGGCGAGGTCTGCGAGGCGGCGAATGACAACGCGCCGGGCCAGGTAGTGATTTCGGGCAAGCGGACGGCGATCGAACGCGCGGTGAAGCTCGCGCCGGACTACGGTGCGCGCCGCGCCGTGCTGTTGCCGGTAAGCGCGCCGTTCCATTGCGCCTTGATGCAACCGGCGGCGGAGGTGATGGCTGAGGCGCTGGCGGGCGTCGAGATCAAGGCGCCGGTGGTGCCGCTGGTCGCGAACGTGCTGGCCGAACCGATCTCGGATCCCGAAGCGATCAGAACCCGGCTCGTGGAGCAGGTCACCGGCATGGTGCGCTGGCGTGAGACCATGCTTTATCTTGCCGGCAACGGCGTGGACACGGTCTACGAGGTGGGCGCCGGCCGTGTGCTCACCGGCATCGCCCGGCGCTTCGACGGCATCGATGCCAAGAGCGTGGGGACCCCCGACGAGTTGGAGGCCGCGGCCGCTACGCTTGCTGGCTAGCCGCGCGCGAACAAGGAGAGTTAGAATGTTCGACCTCAAGGGAAAGAACGCCCTCGTCACCGGCGCCACTGGCGGCATTGGCGGCGCCATCGCCAGGGCTCTGCACGGCCAAGGGGCGACAGTGGCAATCTCCGGCACGAATGCGGACAAGCTGGAGGCTCTGTCGTCGGAACTCGGCGAGCGGGTCTTCGTGCTGCCGTGCGATCTCAGGGATCGGCCCGCCGTCGCGCAGCTTGCGGACACCGCGGAGAAGACGCTCGGACAGGTGGACATCCTCGTCAACAATGCGGGCATCACGCACGACAATCTTTTCATGCGCATGAAGGACGAGGAGTGGGACGACGTTATCGCCGTCAATCTCACCTCGGTCTTCACGCTGACGCGCGGTATCTTGCGCGGCATGATGCGCCGCCGCGCCGGGCGCATCGTCAATATCTCTTCGATCTCCGGCGTGTTCGGCAATCCGGGGCAGGGCAACTACGCCGCGTCCAAGGCGGGTCTCGTGGGCATGACCAAGTCGCTCGCCCGGGAGGTGGCCTCAAGGGGCATCACGGCGAACTGCATCTCGCCCGGCTTTATCTCGACGCCGATGACCGATGCCTTGACGGAGAAGCAAACCGAGGCTATTGCCGCCGCCATCCCGGCGCAAAGCTTCGGCAAGCCCGAAGACATCGCCGCAGCGGTGGTTTTTTTCTCAAGCGACGAAGCGTCCTATGTCACGGGCGAGACGATGCACGTGAACGGCGGCATGATAATGGTCTAAGTGCTTGTAGGACAAAGGGTTGGTAGGTCGGCTTGAGAGCTTTTGGCAAGCCGATTTACCAGGTAAGGGCTTCTGGCAAAGTCGCATATAGTATGGTACCCAAACGGCCGTTTTGTGGGGGCTTGACAAAGTACAATCCCGCCGCGATCAACCCTCCTAACTTACCGCTCGGGGGTGTGTTAGGCCATGAGCCGCAAGCTCGGGGGTACATGAGGCCTGTGGAACTGACAGCTAAGGGACGGTGAGGAGGACATGAGCGATATCTCGGAGCGCGTAAAGAAGATCGTGGTGGAGCATCTCGGGGTTGAGGCCGATAAGGTCACCGAGAATGCAAGCTTCATCGACGACCTTGGGGCTGACAGCCTCGACACTGTCGAGCTGGTGATGGCGTTCGAGGAGGAGTTCGGATGCGAGATTCCGGACGACGCCGCCGAAACCATTCTCACCGTCGGCGACGCCATCAAGTTCTTGGACAAGAACACGGCGGCTTGACCGATAACTGCGCGGACGCCTCGAGGCGTCCGCACGGTGCAATGACTTAGCCCCTAACGGCTAGACAACCGATCTTTCTTCAAGGGTCACGCGAAGGCGCGATGCGACGTGTCGTCATCACAGGTCTGGGTCTGGTTTCCCCTCTTGGCTCCGGCCACGAGCACGCCTGGAAGCGCCTGACCGCTGGGGAGAACGCCGCAAAGCGGATCGAAGAGTTCGAAGTCTCCGATCTATCCTGTCAGGTCGCCTGTCAGGTTCCGCGCGGCGACGGCAGCGACGGCACGTTCAATCCGAACGATTGGATGGAGCCCAAGGAACAGCGCAAGGTCGACGACTTTATTATCTACGCCATGGGCGCCGCGACCCAGGCGCTGACGGACGCGGGCTGGAAGCCGACCGCCTACGAGGATCAGATCCGCACCGGCGTGCTGATCGGCTCCGGTATTGGCGGGCTCCAGGGTATCGAGAAGGCGTCCTTGCTGTTCGCCGAGAAGGGACCGCGCCGAATTAGCCCCTTCTTCATTCCGGGTCGCCTCATCAACTTGGCGTCCGGCTACGTTTCCATCGAGCATGGCCTGAAAGGCCCGAACCATGCGGTGGTCACGGCCTGCTCCACGGGGGCGCACGCCATCGGCGATGCCTCGCGCCTCGTGGCGTTTGGCGATGCGGATGTGATGCTCGCGGGCGGATCGGAGTCGCCGATCTGCCGTCTTGCGCTTGCGGGCTTCGCCGCCTGTCGGGCGCTGTCGACCAATTTCAACGATCAGCCACAGAAGGCCTCGCGTCCCTATGACCGCGACCGCGACGGGTTCGTCATGGGCGAGGGCGCCGGCATGGTGGTGGTCGAGGAGCTGGAGCACGCCAAGGCGAGGGGCGCGAACATCTACGCCGAGATCGTCGGTTACGGCCTTTCGGGCGACGCCTTCCACATCACCGCGCCGGCCGAGGACGGTGATGGCGCCTTCCGCTGCATGTCGGCCGCGGTGAAGCGTGCCGGGATCGATCCGGCCGATATCGATTACATCAACGCGCACGGCACCTCGACGCCCATGGGCGACGAGATCGAACTCTCCGCCGTGGAGCGCTTGTTCGGCAACGCCGCAGGCAAGGTCTCGATGTCGTCGACCAAGTCCGCCACCGGGCATCTGCTGGGTGCCGCGGGCGCCATCGAGGCCATCTTCTCGGTGCTCTCGCTGCGGGACAACATTGCGCCGCCGACGCTCAATCTCGACAATCCCTCGGTGGCGACGGCGATCGACCTGGTGCCGCACCAGGCGCGGCCGCGCACCATCGATACCGTGCTTTCCAACTCGTTCGGCTTCGGCGGCACCAATGCCTCGCTGATCATGCGCCGATACGCCGCCTGATCGGATATCCTTTTGCTTGTCAGGCGAACCTCCCTTTCGCCATATTTCGACGCAAAGTGGATTCACACACGCGGGGGCGCGCGCGCTGATCAAGCATGACTTCGACGAGAGACATTCCGCCACCTCCGCCTTCCCCTCCGGGTAATCCGCCACGGGGCCCGAGGCCGGCCCCAGGGCCCGCGCCGCATCGGCCGGCAGCCCATGTGGCCGGACGGCCCGTGGGTCATGTCCTGCCGCGCAGCCCCGCCGAGGCTCTCGAGCCGCAACGCCCGCCCGAGCCGCCCGTGCAGGAGGAGCCGGAAGACGATTCGCATCCGTTCCTGCGGATGTTCGACGGGCTCTTCAATTTCGTTTTCATTCTGCTCTGCGCGGCCATAGCCGTGTTCTATTTCATACGTGTGGAGTTCGACCGGCCGGGGCCCCTTGAGGTGTCGACGGTTCTTGTCGTGCCGAAGGGCGAGAGCACCACGGGAATTGCGGACCGGCTCGCGGCCGAAGGCGTCATTGCGGACCGGCGCATCTTCATGACCAGCATCTTCTACTTCATGCACCTGAAGGGGGAGGGGACGCTAAAGGCCGGTGAGTACCAATTCGACAAGCACGCGAGCATGCGGGAAGTCCTCGACACCTTGGTCGAGGGCAAATCGATCCAATACAGAGTGACCTTCCCCGAAGGTTGGACCAGCCAGCAGATCGTGGAGCGCCTGGCCGCCAATCCGGAGCTCGACGGTCCGGTGCCCGAAGTCCCGGCGGAAGGGTCGCTGCTGCCGGACACCTACAGCTTCGGCTCCAAGGACACACGGCAAGACATCGTCCAGCGTATGCAGGTCGCTCACGACAAATTCCTGGCCAATGTCTGGCAGGAGCGTGATCCCGACATCATGGTCAAGACTCCGGAGGAGGCGGTGATCCTTGCCTCGATCGTGGAGAAGGAGACCGGCATCGCAGAGGAGCGTCCTCGCATCGCCAGCGTGTTCCACAACCGGCTCCGCAAGGGCATGCGCCTGCAATCCGATCCCACGATCATCTATGGCATCTTCGGCGGCTCGGGCATGCGCGATCACCCGATCACGCAGGAAGAGCTCGAGCGTGAAAACCCTTATAACACCTACAAGATCAACGGCTTGCCTCCCACGCCGATCGGCAATCCCGGCCGCGCGGCGATCGAGGCCGTTCTGAAGCCGGCAAAGACGAAGGACGTTTACTTCGTCGCCAGCGGCGACGGCGGCCACATCTTTTCCGAGACCCTCGCCGAGCACAATCGCAACGTGGCCAAATGGCGGAAGATCGAGCGCGAGATCAGGGCCCGCCAGGCGGCGGAGGCGGCCGCGGCTGCGGCGGCCGAGGAGCGCGGGGCGCTGCTGCCCGAGGGGGAGGTGGGACTTGCCGAAGTAGGCGGGCCGATCCCCTTGCCAATCCGCAATCCGGTCCGCTAGACGCCTCTTTCCCGTTCACCCCGTTTTTGGCTTTATCGGGCTTCCTGCCTGATTTTCCTTGCGACTCGGCTATAAAGCCCGCGGGTATGCTTCCACCGGCCTAAGGCACGCGAATGACCCTGCAAAGCATGACCGGCTTCGCCCGCACCGATGGGGTGCACGGGGATACGAGCTGGTTCTGGGAGATCCGGAGCGTCAATGGCCGCTCGCTCGACCTGCGCTTGCGGCTGCCTTCGGGGCTTGAGCGGCTGGAGACCCCTGTGCGGGCGCAATGTCAGGAGAGGCTTGCGCGCGGCAATTGCACCGTCACCCTCGGGGTGAAGCGCGAAAGCGGCCAGACGGAGATCCGGCTTAACGAGACGGCGCTCGTCCAGGCGCTCGCCGTGGCCAAGCGCGCCAAGGACATTGCCGGCTTGAAGCCCGCGCGGCTCGACACGCTGCTTGGGATGCGGGGCGTGGTGGAAACCGCCGAGCCCGAGGAAAGCGAAGAGGCCCAGGCGGCGCTGACGCACGCGCTGCTGGCGGGATTGGCCGCCGCGCTGGACCAACTGGTGGCGGCGCGCGCGGCCGAAGGCGAGCGGCTCCAGGATGTGATCGAGAAGCAGCTTCAGTCCATCGGCGAGTTGGTCGCAAAGGCCGCCGACGCCGTGGCGCGGCAGCCCGAATTGTTGGCGGGGCGGCTTCGCGAGCAGATCGCGCGCCTCGGCGAGGCCGGTGCTGCGCTCGAGCCCGAGCGTCTGCATCAGGAGGCGCTGTTGCTTGCCGCCAAGGCGGACATCCAGGAAGAGCTCGACCGGCTCAGCGCGCATGTCGGCGCGGCGAAGGCGCTGATCGCGAGCGGTCAGCCCGCGGGACGCAAGCTTGAATTCCTGGCCCAGGAGTTCAATCGGGAAGCCAACACGACCTGCTCGAAAGCGTCCGACATCGAGCTCAGCCGGATCGGGCTCGAGCTCAAGTCGGTGATCGATCAGCTTCGCGAGCAGGTCGCGAATATTGAGTGAGCCGCTATGGATGAGATCGGCCGTCGAGGACTGATGCTGGTGCTGTCGTCGCCATCGGGCGCCGGCAAGACGACAATCGCCCGGCGCGTGCTCGACGAGGATGCCGGCATCGCGCCTTCGATCTCCCACACCACGCGCGAGAAGCGCCGCGGCGAGGTGGACGGGAGGGACTACCACTTCGTGGACAAGCAAACCTTCACGCGAATGCGCGACGAGAAGGCGTTCTTGGAGTGGGCCCTGGTGTTCGACAATTTCTATGGCACCACGCGCGCGCCGGTCGAGCACGCCTTGGGCGACGGACGTGACGTTCTGTTCGATGTGGACTGGCAGGGCGCCGACTCGCTTCGCGAGCAAGCAAAAGGCGATGTCGTTTCCGTGTTCATCTTGCCGCCGACCGCGGGCGCCCTTGAGGAGCGGTTGAAGACCCGCGCACAGGATTCGGACGACGTGGTTGCGCGCCGTATGGCGGGGGCAAGCAACGAGATCCAGCACTGGAAGGACTACGACTATGTCCTCGTGAACTTCGATGTCGATCGGTCCGTCGAGGCGGTGCATGCCATCCTTGCCGCGGAGCGTTTGAAGCGCGCCCGGCTCACGGGGCTGGACGGGTTCGTGCAAGGCCTGTTGAAGCAGCTTTAAGCTAACTCGTTCTTTTGAGCTTCGAGCGCCTTGGCGATGCGGCAAAAATCGCCGATCTCCAATTCTTCCGCGCGGGCCTTGGGATCGAGGCCGAGCGCTTCCAGAAGACCCTCCGCATCCGGCGTGATTTGGCGCAGGCTTGCGCGCAGCATCTTGCGCCGCTGGCCGAACGCGGCGGCCGTGACCCGTTCGAGCGTGCTCACATCGCAAGGGGGCTCTGGCCGGTCGCGGGGAGCGAACGCGACCACGGCGGAGGCGACCTTCGGCTTCGGCGTGAAGGCATCGCGCGGCAGCGAGAACAGGATACGGGGCTCCGTGCGCCACTGCGTCAACACGGCCAGGCGGCCATAGTCCTTGGTGCGCGGCTTGGCGACGATGCGGTCGGCGACCTCCTTCTGGAACATGAGCACGAGACGGTCGAACCATGGAGGCCATGGCGACGTCTTGAGCCAGGAGATGAGAAGCGGGGTGCCGACGCTATAGGGCAGGTTGGCGACGAGGCGCGCACGGGCGCCGAGAGGCAGGGCCGCGTAGTCGATCTCACGCGCATCGCCGGCGACGATCTCCAGCCGGCCCGGATAGGCCGCGGCAATCTCTTGGAGCGCCGGAAGGCAGCGTTGGTCGCGCTCGATGGCGATGACCTTTGCCGCGCCTTCCAGCAGCAATGCGCGCGTGAGCCCGCCCGGCCCGGGCCCCACTTCGACCACGGTGACGCCCTCGAGCGGGCCCGCGGCCCTGGCAATGCGGCGGGTCAGATTGAGGTCGAGCAGGAAGTTCTGGCCGAGGCTCTTCTTGGCGGTGAGGCCGGCGGCGCGGATCACATCGCGCAGAGGGGGCAGGCCGTCGGGTGTGGTCACTTGGGTCAGGCCTCGTCGGCGGCGGTCTCGCTCATGGCGAAGGCCAAGCGCAGCGCCTCGATGAGACTGCGCGGATTGGTTTTACCGGTGCCCGCGATGTCGAAAGCGGTGCCGTGGTCCGGCGAGGTTCGCACGAAGGGAAGCCCCAGCGTCACGTTCACCCCCTCCTCGAAGGCGAGCGTCTTGAAGGGCACCAGCGCCTGGTCGTGATACATGCAGATCGCCGCGTCGTAACGCTGGCGCGCGGCCTCGTGGAACAGCGTGTCGGCGGGGTAGGGCCCCGACACGTCGAGACCTTGGGCTTGCGCTTCGGCGATGACCGGCTCGATGATCTCGACCTCTTCGCGGCCGAGGCTGCCCTGTTCGCCGGCGTGAGGGTTGAGGCCGCTGACCGCGAGCCTGGGCCTGTCGTAGCCGAAGAAGCGGCGAAGATCGCGGTCGGTGATCTTGATGGTTTCGGCGAGCAAGTCGCGCGTGAGCGTGCGCACGACGTCCTTCAGGGGGATGTGGATGGTCGTCGGCACCACCTTGAACGGACCGGCCACCAGCATCATCACCGGGAGGAGCGGGGCGGCCTCGCCGGAGGCCAGCGAGGCGAGATATTCCGTGTGTCCCGGAAAGGCAAAGCCTGCGCGATAGAGATGCGACTTCGACACCGGGTTGGTGACCACCGCACGCGCCTGGCCCTCTTGCACGAGGCCGACCGCGGTCTCGATGGAACGTTTGACGGCGTCCATGGCCTCGAGGCTCGGTTGTCCCGCCTCGACAGAGCCCGAGACCGCGATGGGCAGTACGGGAAGGGCATCGGGAAAGATTTGGGCGGCGTCCGCGGGCGCGGCGATCTTGGCGATGGGAATGGACAGGCCGAGCGTCTCGGCACGCTCGGCGAGCACGGTCTCGTCACCGATCAGGACGAATGGCGGTATCGCCTCGCGGTTCCGTGCGGCAAAGGCGAGTAGGGTGACGTCGGGCCCTATTCCGGCGGGATCCCCGAGGGTGAGGGCGAGCGGCTTGGCGGTAGGACCCATGAATCAAGGGCCTAGCATGAAAACCGCCGTCAGCGGTATTCGATGAAGGCGTCCTGTCGGAGATCGCGCAAGAGGCGCTCGGCGCGGATCATCATCTCCTCGTTCATGAGTTTCCGTTGGGCCGTCTCGCGGATCGAGCCGTCGCTCGTGACCGCCCGGTTGCCGCAAACCGCGTAGAGCTCGACCCCCGAGTGCGACACGGTGGGCGGGGTCATTTGTCCGACCTTCGCGTTCTGAACCAAGAGCCGGGCGGGCTGGGCGAGGTTCGTGGCCTGCTGCTCGAGCAGCGTTTTGACCGTCGCCCCTTCAACACCCTTGGCCATATCGGTGACGTTGCCGCAGCCGGTGAACCGGGCGCGCAAGGCCTCGGCCGCGGCCAGCTTGGCGGCAAGGACGCGCTGGTCGGCGCCGCTGGGGAGTTCCAGCCTCACCTGCTCAACGCGCACAGAGGATTGCTCTTCGTCTTCGCCGGAATCGGCCAAGGCTTGATCGACGTCGGCCTCGCCAATCTGAACCTCGCGGGCGAATTTCTGCCGCACCACGCTTTGCCAGACGAGCTGCGCCCGGATGCGGTCCTTGAGGGTCTTCACGTTGACGCCCGCCTTGCCGAGAGCCGTGGTGAGGCCGGCGACGTCGAGATTGTTCTTGCTGGCCATGTCCTCGATGATTTTGGTGACGTCCTCCTCGTCCGGCGTGACGCCGAGCTTCCGGCCCTCCTGCATTTGAAGGTGCTCGTCGATGATCATGTCCGTCGACTTCTTCTTGAGCTCGGGACTCGGCTGCTCCTTCGTGGTGAGGGCCAAGAAGCGTTCACGTTGCGCGATGTCGTAATCCGAGATCGGGTCGTCGTTGACCAGGATCTTGATGGAAACTTCCTGGGCACGGCCCGGGAGCGCGGCGAGCAGACCTGCGGACACGAGGACGGCGAAAAGCGCGAGACAGCGCACCATAGAGAGGGCCGCGCTACTCATTGAAGTCCGATCCGTCCGCGCCGAACGTGCCGAAAGCTTCGGTGGCGACGGAGTAGGTACCCAGATATTTCAGGGCGAAGTTCACGAGGAAACGCTGATCCGGTTCGATGTCCTGATCCTTGATGAAGGATCGCTGATAGGTGACGTCGATCTTGAAGCAGTCGTCCTGGTAGCGCAGGCCAAGACCGTCGGTGATGGTCTGCTCCTCCTCGATGTCGTAACGCAAATTGCCGAGCGCCCACCATTCGTTGGTGATAGCAAGCGCACCGCCCAGAACAATTTCTTCGCGGTCATTGTTGCTCACGATACGAGGCGGCGCTCCGCCCGTAACTTCGCCGGGCACGTCCGCATAGTTGACGCGCGCTTGCACCGGACCGTAGCGAACCCAAGACCCGAGATCGGTACGCTCGACATCGAAGGTGTCCTGGTCGAAGCGTTGCTGCGCGGTGAAGGAGATGTTCTCTGTCGCCTGCAAGTAGACGCCCGAGACGTAGTCGGAGGTATCGGTCGCAAGGCCGCTGGTTCTGTAGAAGTCGGTGTCGAACTCGTTCTGCCCGGCGAGTTGATAGCTCTGACCGAATACCGCGCGGGCATAGGCGCCCGAGATGAGTTGTGCGGTGTACCGCACGCCAACATTGGCGCGGGTGCCGGTTTCGATGCGGTCATAGCCGGAGAACTTGTCGATATCGAACAGGATCGTGTCGTCGAACACGAGGCTCAAGGCATCCTCGTTGGGAATTTCCTGCTGGTCGCCGAGAGAGTCGGGCCGCGCGATGATCTGTCCGATCGGCTCCAAGGTATGGGTCACGGTGCCGGTCGTCGTGATGAACGGATAACGATATTCCATGCCGCCGACGGCGTTGCCGCGCCAGATCGCGCCGTCTTCCGGATTCGCGGTCACGAGGTCCTCGCTGCCGCTTAGCTCGAGCACGCTGGGCTCGTCGACGCTGTAGACGTCGCCGCGCAGGCGTCCGAACGGCGTAAACACTTGGCCGATACCGTCGATCAGTTGGCGCCGCCAGTTCGCCTCCATGATGAACCGGTTCGAGTCGGTGCCGTCCTCGCTCGAGAACACCATGACGTTGGAGTTGAAGCTGAGTTCGCCGCCGACAATCGGAGTGTCGACGATGTAGTCGTAATCGATGATCGGATAGACCGTGGCCTCGGAAAACTCCTCATCGGGTGCGAGCAGGCTTTCCGTATTGTAGAACCGCGTGGAGAAGTAATTCCGGTCGTGGAGCCCCTCCAAATAGACCTGTGAGACGCGGTCTGTCTTCAGCCGGGAGTCGAGGTTGTAGTAGCGGCGGAACGTGTCGTCGGTCTCGGCGAGGATGTCCCAGCCGAAGGAATAATACGGGTCGATGGCGAACCGGCCCTGGGTGTTGATGCTGCCGCGGAAGTCGTCGCCAAAGGCCGGGCTGGTAATGTCGGTGTCATTGTCGAACACGCCGGCAAGCTCGACACGATAACCGCCATTGGACGTGCGCTGGCGCCAATCACCGAGCAGCAGCGTTCCGGCCTTCTCCGTCCACATCGGGGCGAAGGTGAAATCGTAATGATCGGAGAGGGCGAAGTAGTAGGGGATCTGCACCGAGTTGCCGAGCTCGTCGGAGTGGCTGTAGCTCGGAATGAGGAAGCCCGACTTGCGCTTCACCGTCGGGTCGGCGGTCTGGAACCAAGGCGTCCAGAGAACCGGCACGCCGAAGAACTCGAAGGCGGCGTCGTTGTAGACGATCTTGGCCTGATCGCGCTTGTGGGTGATCTTGCCCGCGCGGATGCGCCAGGTGGGCGGTTTGCTCGGATCTTCCTCACAGAGCTTACAGGGGGTGAACCAGCCCTTGCGGAACACGGTGACGTTGCCGGCCTCGCGCGAAGCGGACTCCGCGACGATGCGCGTGTCGTCCTTGGTGACGAATTTGAGGGCGTCGACGAAGCCGTCGCGGAAGTCGTCGGTCAGGGTGAGCTGATCGGCGGTGATCACCGCGCCGTCGGGGTCCTTCATGCGGACATTGCCCTCGGCGGCGAGCGTGTTCGCATTGCGATTGTAGACGACCTTGTCGGCGAGCAGCGTGTAGTTGCCGTAGTAGATCTCGACGTTGCCCTTGGCGGTGACGCGGCCGTTGTCGTTGTCGTAGACCATCTCGTCGGCCTGGAGCAGCATGGGCTCCGAGGAATCGACGTCGGGTGATTTGACGATCTGCTCGAGCCCCGTCTGCGCCTGGGCGAAAGCGGCGTTGGGGGCCGCGAACAGCGTGCACAGTGCGGCGATGAGGGCGGCGAGCGTCGTCCCGAGCGCGCCCGCGAACGGATGCCCATAAGACGTGCCGAGGCCGGGCAGAGCCCGGCGCATCACCCGTTGAATTGTCGCCGCGCGCGTCATCATCCGTCCTCTTTGTACAAGAGCACGGTAAGTGCGAGCGATGCGGCGACGATTACCGGGACCCATGCGGCCGCGGCCGCGGAGGTCAGCCCCGACATGGCGAAGTTTCGCGAGATCTCGGAGAACACGAAGAACCCGAACCCCGCCGCCAATCCGAAGATCGCATTGATCTGGACATTGCCGAAGCGGAAGCCTTTGAGGGAGCACGTCGCCGCGATCAGCACCATCGTGACCAGGAGGAATGGTCGCGACAGGAGCAAGTGATACTGCACGCGGTATTGGGTTGCCGGCAGGCCGGCGCGCTCGGCGATCTGGATGAAGTTGGGCAACTCCCAGAACGAGATCGAGAACACGGTGCCGAGGCTGTCTTTCACCTGCGTCGGCGTGAGATAGGTGCTGAGCAGGTAGGTTTTGTAGAACGCCGGCTCTTGGCCGACGGAACTGACCCAGACCTCCTGAAGCTCCCAGCGGCCATGCTTGAGCACGGCGCGCTTCGCCTCGATACGTTCCGTGAGCTCGTGCTTGGCGTCGTATTGGAAGACGCTGACGCCGTTCAGCTCGAGACCTTGATTGAGAACCTGCAGCGCATGCACGACGGAGGGACCGTCGGCGCCGTCTTCGCGAAGCCATGCGCCCGAGCGCTTGTTCGTTTGCAGGAACGAGTCGCCCTTGCCGAAGGCGGCCGCGTAGATGCGTTCGGCTTCGGAGCGCGCCGTCGCGGCCACGGGGTTGTAGAGCAGCACGAAGAGCACACCGAGAAGGAAGGCGACCGCCATCGCGGGCAAGGTGAATTGCCAAACCGAAATGCCGGCGGCACGCAACACGACGAGTTCCGATGAGCGGCTCAGCATCAGGAAGATCGCGATCGTGCCGATGAGAACGGCGAAGGGCAGGGTGAGTTCGGAGAATGAGGGCAAGCGCAGAAGCGTGATCCACGCGAGAAGAATTCCGGACACGTCGCCGGAGTACTTACCGGAGCGACGTAGCATCTCGATGAAATCGACGAAGAAGATCAGCACGCAGCAGATCAGGAACATCGCCACCATGGCGACGAGAAACCGCGCTGAAAAGTAGCGCGCAAGCGTTCCCCCGGCACTGATGCCCCGCATCTGCGCTCTCACTCTGCCTGCATCCCTCTACCGGCCCAAAACCTTATGTTTTTTAGCTGAAGCTTGAGCTCAAAGTTCAGCTTGGACCGCAATTCTGGCGACATTCTAACCTGCGCCACCCATGCCGCAATCAGAATCGCCCCCACCGGAATAGCATATACGAGGACCACGGCCCACGCATTGAGAACGACGAGATTGTTGGCTGTCAGGCCGGCGACTCTGAGGCCGATCGCGAGCCCGAAAGCCGTTAGAATCTGGCCCCACCTATTCTCTCGGGTGGTCCGCGCCTGACCCATCAGCGCAATCGCGACGAAGATGAAAACAAGTGGATATAAAGGTGTCGACAGACGTTCATGTAATTCCGCCCGCAGCAAACCATAGTTGTTCTGAGCGATCTTGTCGTCGTCGGGAGGATATATGAGCCCACCCATGGAACGCTCTTTGGGGCGAAGTTCTTTTCCAGAACTATCCTTAGGAGCGAACTCCGAAATATCCAGCATGTTCTGATCGAAGGCGATGATTTGCACGGCTTTATCTTTGTCTTCGGCATTATAGCGGTGCACGTAACCGTCGAGCATGACCAGGTAATTGCCGTCATCATTGGTAAGGATGCGGCCGCGCTCGGCGAGATAGCTCATGACTTGCTTGCTGTCGCGCTCGTCTTGGACCAGGAGGCCGAGGAGCTCGCCGCTCTGGCTGCGGTCGCGGATATGGAAGGTGAGGCCGCTCTCGGGGCTGGAAAATCGTCCTGGTTGAAGGACTTGCGAGATCAGGTCGGCCCGGACTTGAGTGATGAAGTCGCGCAGCGCGCGCATGCAGGCGGGATTGAGGAACACGTTCACCAGCAGGATCACGATGCTGACGATGGCGGCGAGGGCGATCAGGGAACTGCAGAGCCGCCACACCGTGGCGCCGGCGGCCGTCATGACGATGATTTCGCTGTCGCCGTTCATGCGGTCGAGCGTGTAGAGGGCGGCCATGAGCACCGCGTTGGGCGCGATCAGCGTCATCAGGCTCGGCAGGCTGAGCATGGTCATCTGGAAAAACAGCACCAGGCCTTGGCCTTGCGAGGTGATAAGATCTAGCTCTTTCAATGCTGTAGCGAGCCAGACGATGGCCGTCAGCGTCAGCAGCATGACGAGAAACGCGTTCGTCACCTGCCGAAACATGTATCGGCTGAAGAGCGTCATCACCCGTTTTTCCGACTGTCCCCGAATGGCCCTTCGGCCGGCCCCCAAGACGCCCGAAACGGCATCAACCGGCTGGTACCAATTGTGAATCTGACCAGTCCAAGATGGCGGAATTTCGGCCATTTCGAATGGCTTGCTTTCGCCCGGCGCAGGACTTAGGTAGGGCGACGTATTTCCTGCCGCTGTTGCAAAACTGCACCACGGGCGCGCGGGCGCCGCGCTGAGACGGTGTGCTTTTGTCCGGCCCTTGGTGCCCGGCGGCGCGACCTCATCGATGGAGCTTGCCGTGACCGATCAGACCGTCCTGTCCTTTTCCAGCCCTTCCACTGCCGGCGACGGCGTCGCGGTGGTGTTCGCAGAGGAGGGCGGCAAGTTCACGCCCGCGGCCCAGGATCTCGACAAGAAGACCAAGGGGCTTCTGACCAAGGCGGCGCAGATCACCACGTTCAAGGGCAAGAAGGGCACGAGCGTCGACGTGCTCGCGCCACAAGGCGTGAAGTTCGCGCGCATCGTTGTGGTTGGTCTCGGCAAGCCGGGCGAGTTCGCCCACGAGGATTGGCTCAATCTCGGCGGCACCGTGCGGGGCAAGCTCAGCGGACGGGAAGGGGCCGCCGCGCATGTCTATCTCGAGACCGTGAAGGGTGACGTAGCTCCGGAAGACGCGGCGAGCTTCGCGCTCGGCGCGCAACTGCGCGATTACAAATTCGACAAATACAAATCCAAGTCGGCCAAGAAGGGCGACAACGGCGACAACGCCAACAACGGCAAGGCCGACGACGGCAAGTCGCTGAAGAAGCTCGTGGTGCATGTCGCCGATCCGCGCGCGGCCGGACAGGCGTTCGCGCCCGAGCGCGCCATCGCCGACGGCGTGAACCTGGCGCGCGATCTCGTCAACGAGCCGGCCAATGTGCTCGGCCCGGCGGAATTCGCTACCAAGGTCAAGGCGCTCAGCAAAGCGGGCGTGCAGGTCGAGGTTCTGAGCGAAGCCGCCTTGAAGCGGCTCGGCATGGGCGCGCTGCTTGCGGTCGGGCAAGGCAGCGAGCGGCCGAGCCATGTGGTGGTGATGCAGTGGAAGGGCGCAGGCGCCAAAGGCGGTGCGCCGATCGCCATCGTCGGTAAAGGCGTGACCTTCGACACGGGCGGCATCTCGCTGAAGCCCGCCGCGGGCATGGAGGACATGAAGGGCGACATGGCGGGCGCCGCGTGCGTCGTGGGGCTCATGCTGGCGCTTGCCGAGCGCAAAGCGAAGGTCAACGCGGTTGGCGTTATCGGCCTGGTCGAGAACATGCCGAGTGGCGGCGCGACACGCCCCGGCGATGTGGTCGAAGCGATGTCGGGCACGACCATCGAAGTGCTCAACACCGACGCGGAAGGGCGCATGGTGCTCGCCGACTGCCTTTGGTACACGCAAGACAAGTTCAAGCCGAAGGCGGTGATCAACCTCGCCACCCTGACCGGCGCGATCATGGTCGCGCTCGGCAAGGAACATGCGGGTCTGTTCTCCAACAACGACGAGCTCTCCGAACGGCTGACCGTGGCGGGCAAGGAGACAGGGGAGAAGCTGTGGCGCCTGCCGCTCGGGCCGAAATACGACAAGCTGATCGACTCGAAGGTCGCCGACATCAAGAACACGGGCGGACGGTGGGGCGGCTCGATCTCGGCCGCGCAGTTCCTTCAGCGCTTCATCAAGGAAGGCACGCCTTGGGCCCATCTCGATGTGGCCGGAACGGCGATGGCCTCTGGCGATACCGACATCAATCGCAGCTGGGGCTCCGGGTTCGGCGTGCGGCTGCTCGACCGGCTGATCCGGGATCACTACGAGCGCTGAGGCGGCGATTTGCGGGACGCCATGCCCCGTCCCAACCTATTCGTATATTTTCCATAATATACCTTATGCGAATCGAGGATGCCGGGGTCCGCAATGCATTGTTTTCGCGATCTCTCTGATTTCCCTAGAATTTTCGTGATTTTCGCGAAGCGATCCAGGCGCACCGGCCATGGCTGACGATAGCCCCCACAAACACGATCTCGCCGATCTCCTGGACGTCATGGCGCGCCTGCGCGATCCCGATACGGGCTGTCCGTGGGACGTGCAGCAGAGTTTCGCGACGATCGCGCCCTACACCATCGAAGAGGCTTACGAGGTCGCCGACGCGATCGCGCGCGACGACGTTGACGGGCTCAAGGACGAGCTTGGCGACCTCCTACTCCAGGTCGTCTATCACGCCCAGATGGCGTCCGAGGCGGAGCGCTTCGCCTTCGCCGATGTGGTCGACGCCATCACGCGCAAGATGATCCGCCGGCACCCGCATGTCTTCGAGGACGCTTCGCGGCGCGAGGAGTTCGTGCGCACGGATCTGTGGGAGCGCATCAAGGCCGAGGAGAGAGCCGAGCGTGGCGACGATCCCGCCGAGAAGAGCGTGCTCGCCGATGTGCCGGTCGGTTTGCCGGGTCTCACGCGCGCGGTGAAGCTGCAAAAGCGCATGGCTAAAATTGGCTTTGACTGGCCGGACCTGGCGCCGGTTCTTGCGAAAGTCGACGAGGAGCTCGACGAGCTAAAATCCGCAATTGCCGAGAAGAATGCCATCGATACGCGTGAGCATGTCGCCGAAGAGCTCGGCGATCTCCTATTCGTCATTGCGAACGTCGCGCGGCATCTCGGTGTCGATCCGGAAGCGGCGCTGCGTACGGCGAACGCGAAAGTCGTACGGCGCTTCGAGGCCATCGAGGCGGCGCTTGCGTCCCAAGGGCGGCATCCGGAAGACGCGACGCTCGAGGAGATGGACGCGCTATGGGACGCGGCGAAGTCCGATGAAAAAAGGGCGGACGAGAAAGACGGTTAGGGCGCGCCCTACTCGGCCGCGCTATTGAGCCGCGCGGCGCCGGCCACGCGCGCCAGCCTGTCGCGCTTCTCCGGCGCGACGCGGATGCGTAGCGACGTGACGCCTTCGCCGAGATCGGCGCGCGAGATCACCTCGCAATTCTCGTAGATCCAATTGGACAGTGCGCCTTCTTGCGGCTGCACCGCGATCTCGAGCGTTTGACGGCGGCGGTTGAGCCTGCCTTCGATCTCGGTCAGCAGCAAATCGAGGCCGAACCCGCTCACGGCCGAGACCAGGATTGCGCCGTGGCGCGCCGCCTCGTTCGCCGCATGCTCTCTTGCGACGGGATCGAGCAGATCGGCCTTGTTCCACACTTCGAGCAAGCGGTCGGGCTCGGCTTCGGTGTCTACGCCGAGATCGGCGAGCACCCCATTCACGTCGGCGCGCTGGCTGGCGCTTGCCGGATCCGCGATGTCGCGGACATGGAGGATCAGATCGGCCTGCTGCACTTCCTCCAGGGTGGCGCGGAAGGCGGCGATGAGCGTGGTCGGCAGATCGGAGATGAAACCCACCGTGTCCGACACTACGGCCTTCGAGCCGTTCGGCAGCGCGAGGGCCCGGATGGTCGGGTCGAGCGTCGCGAACAGGATATCTTGCGCCAGGACCTCGGCGCCGGTGAGCGTGTTGAACAGGGTCGACTTGCCGGCGTTGGTGTAGCCGACCAGCGCCACGGCGGGATACGGCACGCGCTGGCGCGACTTGCGGTGAAGCGCGCGCGTGCGGCGCACCTGTTCGAGTTCCTTGCGAATGTTGACGATGCGCTCGCTCAGGAGCCGGCGGTCGGTCTCGATCTGCGTCTCGCCGGGACCGCCCAGAAAGCCGAAGCCGCCGCGCTGGCGCTCCAGATGCGTCCAGGAACGAACGAGCCGGCTCTTCTGATAGACGAGATGGGCGAGTTCGACCTGCAAGCGCCCTTCCCGCGTGCGCGCGCGTTCGCCGAAGATCTCCAGGATCAGCCCGGTGCGATCGAGCACCTTGGCGTTCCAAGCGGTCTCGAGATTGCGCTGCTGCACGGGCGTGAGCGGATGGTCGACGATGACGAGCTCGGCGTCTTCCATACGGACCACGCCGGCGAGTTCCTCGACTTTGCCGGTCCCGAACAGGGTCGCGGGCTTTGGCTGAGGGATCGGAACCGCCCCGCTCTCACGCACATCGAGATCGATGGCGAGGGCAAGACCGACAGCCTCTTCGAGGCGCGCCTGCGGGGAACGCTCAGGTGTGTCGAGCCCCTGTCCGCGGGCGCCTTTGCCGGATTTCTTGTCGAGAATCGGCGCGACGACGACCGTCCTGACACGCCCGTCAGCACGTGCGTCCTTGCGTCCCCCCTGCCCCTTTTTACGCTTTAGCTCTTTCGGGTCGGTTGGACGCAATTACTCAGCGGCACCTTCCGCATCGGTGATATCGGCAAGCTGGATGGGCTGGCCGGGCATGATGGTCGAGATGGCGTGCTTGTAGACGAGTTGCGAATGGCCGTCTCGGCGCAAGAGCACGCAAAAATTATCGAACCAGGTCACAACGCCTTGAAGTTTAACGCCATTTACCAGGAAAATGGTGAGCGGCGTCTTGGTCTTACGGACGTGATTTAGAAACGTATCTTGCAGGCTCTGCGTGCGTTCTGTCGCCATGGGCTTCCCCGTCCCTTTGGTCCACGCTTACGCTTGTTGGATGGCGCCGGACTCTCGCTTCAACCGGCCACCTATTGCATTAGACGCGATTGCAAGGCAAGTCCGCAAGGTCTCTGACGCGGATGGCTTTTGCGAGCGTGTCCCCCTAGCGAAGCGAGTCAAGCTGCCATGCTAGCGCATGGCGGCGGTTCTTTCATTCGAATTGACGCCCAGCGCCCGAAGTTTCCGGTGCAGCGCGGAGCGCTCCATGCCCACGAATTCGGCCGTGCGCGAGATATTTCCGCCGAATCGGTTGACCTGGGCTAGCAGATATTCCCGCTCGAAAATCTCCCGGGCGTCCCGCAAAGGCAGCGACATCAGATGCTCGCCGCCCGCCCCGTTCGGCGATAGCGGCACCGGGGAGACGATCTCGTCGGGCAGCATATCGGCGGTCACGATCTGCTCGGCATCGCCGCCGACCAGGATCATCAGACGCTCGACGTTGTTGCGGAGCTGGCGGACATTGCCCGGCCATTCGTGCGACTGGAGCACGGCCATGGCGTCCTCGCCGATGCGGCGCGGCGGCAAGCCGGAGGCCACCGAGATGGTCTGCACGAAATAGCGCACCAAGTCCGGCACGTCCTCGCGGCGCTCGGAGAGTCCGGGAACGCGGATCGGCACCACGTTCAGCCGGTGATAGAGGTCCTCGCGCAAACGGCCCGCGGCGATTTCTTTCTGAAGGTCATGGCTCGTGGAGGACACCACGCGCACGTCCACGTGCACCTTGGTGCCGCCGCCGAGGCGCTGGAAACGTTGCTCCACCAGCACGCGCAGGATCTTGGCCTGGGTCTCCAGCGGCATGTCGGCGACCTCGTCGATATAGAGCGTGCCGCCATGCGCTTCTTCTAGCGCGCCAACCTTGCGGGGACCGGAGCCGGTCCCCTCTTCCGTGCCGAAGAGTTCGAGCTCCATGCGGTCCGGCACCATGGCCGCGGCGTTCAGTACCACGAAGGGGCCATCGGCGCGGGACGACTTACCATGCATCACGCGGGCGGCGAGTTCCTTGCCGCAGCCGGAAGGACCGGTGATCAACACCCGGCTATTGGTCGGGGCGACCTTATCGATCGCTTGGCGCAGTTGACCGACGGCGGCGGACTTGCCGACCATCTCGAAGGAATAGGTGCTGCGCTCACGCAGCTCCCGGTTCTCGCGCCTGAGCCTGGAGGCCTCGAGCGCGCGTGTGGTGATGAGCACCAGCCGGTCGGCCTTGAAGGGCTTCTCGATATAGTCGTAAGCGCCGCGCTGGATGGCCGCCACCGCCGTTTCGATATTGCCGTGGCCGCTGATGATGATCACCGGAAGGTCCGGGTGGGCTTTCTTGATGCAGTCGAGGAGGTCCAGCCCATCGAGCTTCGAGCCTTGCAGCCAGATGTCGAGAATGACGAGCGAGGGGCGCCGCTCCTCGATGACTTGAAGGGTCTCGTCGCTATCCTTGGCAAGCCGGGTGCCGTGTCCTTCATCCTCGAGGATGCCGGAAATGAGTTCTCGAATATCTGCTTCGTCGTCGACGACTAGGATGTCAGACGCCATGGGTTACTTCCTCTTCCTCCTCGGCCGGCTCGGACTTGCTCGCATCGTCGGCTGAGGCGATTTCGGACGCCGCGTCCGTCTCCGCCTCGTCCACCGCCACGATCGGCAGGTCCATTCGCACTGACGCCCCTTCAACCTTGCCGTCGCGCTTGGGCGCATCGGCCAACTGCAGTTTGCCGCCGTGCTGCTCGGTGATGCGCTGCACGATGGCCAGTCCAAGTCCGGTGCCTTTGACGCGCGTGGTCATGTACGGCTCGACCAGGCGGTCGCGGTTCTCCTTCGGCAAACCGCAGCCATTGTCGATAATGGTGATGTGGACGCGGTCGCCCTTGGTCCGGACCTTCGCGGTGATCTGGCCCGTGCCCGCACGCTCCGGCGCGGCTTCCACGGCCGTGTCGATGCCCTCGCTCGCATTTTTCACCAGGTTCGTCACTGCCTGGGTGAGAAGGCGCTGGTCGGACATGGTCATGACCTGCTCCTTCGGAAGATCGAGCTCGAACTCGATGTCCGGCCGGCTCACCTGGAACAGGAACACGGCCTCGCGCACGATCTCGCGCACGTCATGCATTTCCATGACGGGCTTGGGCATGCGGGCGAAGGCGGAGAACTCATCGACCATCCGCCCGATGTCGGAGACCTGGCGGATGATGGTGTCGGTGCACTGCTCGAAGATCTCGCGGTCTTTGGTGATGGAGTCGCCGTATTTGCGGCGAATGCGCTCGGCCGAAAGCTGGATCGGCGTCAGCGGGTTCTTGATCTCGTGTGCGATGCGGCGCGCCACGTCGGCCCAGGCGGTCGAGCGCTGAGCAATGACCAGCTCGGTGATGTCGTCGAACGTCACCACGTAGCCTTGTCCGTCGCCTTCGCTGGTCACACGGACGGCGAAGTTGCGCTCCGATCCGGCGCGGCGCAACGTGACTTGATCGGTCGCAAGCCGCTTCCCCTGTTTTTGCGCACGTTTCAGGTGCTGGCCGAACTCCGGCACGACATCGGCAAGTTTCTTGCCGATGAGCTTCTCCTCTTTGAGGCCGAGAAGCTCCTGGGCCGAGCGGTTGACCAGATTGACGGTGCCGTCGGCGTCGACGCCCACGACGCCCGCGGTCACGCCGGAGAGCACGGCCTCCATGAAGCGGTTGCGCTCATCGAGCGTCGCATTGGCGCCGACCAGCTCGTCGCGCTGGGTCTTGAGCTCCGTGGTCATGGTATTGAAGGTCGAGCCCAGCACGGCGAGGTCTCCGTCGGCCGGGTTGACGCTCACCTCGACGCCCAGATTGCCTTGGCTGATCTCTTCCGCCGCGCCCATCAACTGGCCGATCGGCGCCACCAGCCTGTTTGCGAACCACATGCCGATCCAGATCGCCGACAACAGCAGCGTGAGCGCGATGGCCACGTACATCAGGCCGAAGGCCACCTGCACGCCGGCGCGGCGCTGCTCGAGCAATTGATACTCGGCGACATTGGCGCGGGTCGCGCGTAGCTGCTGAAGCACACGCGCGTTCACCGGCCGGATCACGTAGAGATAGGTATCGTCGAAATTGTCGAGGCTCTTGATGGCCCCGACCATGCTCGTCTGGCCCGGCGCGATGACGATGACTTGCCCCTTCTTCGCGAGCTCCATCGCCTCGTTGGGCGGCGCCCGGTACGGCAGCTCCGGCACGGACGCGGCCGTGGCCAGGATCTTGCCGCTGTGGTCGATGAGATAGGCGGCAGGAAGCGCGCGGATGCCGGCCTGGGCGTTGAGGAAGTTGCCGAAGCCTTGGGGCTGCGCCCGCACCAGCTCGACCGCCTCGTCGATGTCCTTGGCCATGCCAACCGTGTCGGCGCGGATCACTTGGCCGTGCTCTTGGAGATAGGCCGTGGCCACGTCGATGGAGTTTTGGATGATCGATTTGGTGCGCGAGGAGAACCAGTGGTCGAGGCCGCGGTCGAGGGACACGCTGGCGAACACCGCGAGCAGGATCGCGGGCGCCACGGCAATCACGCTGAACAGGCTGACGATGCGGACATGGAGCTGCGCGCCTGCCTCGTGGCGGCGCCGGGCGATCCATAGCCCCGTCACCTGCCAGGCGATGATGCCGAGCATGGCGAGGACGAGGAGCAGGTTGATCAGCAGAAGCACCACCACCACCCTCTGGGTGGGAATGATGGGGGTCAGGCCGGTGAGGACGAGATAGGTGACCAGTCCCGAACAGAGGGACAGCACCATGATGATCAAGCCGAGGGTGAACGGGAGCCGGTTGCGAACCCGCGAGCCGGTCGAGACGTCTTCCCTGACCTGCCCGGCGGCGGAGGACGGGCGCAGGAAGTCCTTATGCTTTCTCGGTTCTTGCGGTGTTTGGACGACGCTGCGCAAACCGCTTTCCCCTGGCTGCCCCGTTGGTGTTCCGGTTCGCGCCGGACCTTCCTCCAGGTGCGTCCGTCTCAGCTATGGTGCAATAAAATCACAATGTGGCGCTTTGGCGACATGGCGCGCCTCGGTCCCACGACCGATGAGCCCCGGGGGCCCACCGGCCGCCGGGATATGGGAATTTCCTGCGGGATTAACCAGGGTCAGACGCTTGGCGTGCGGATCACCTTGATGCCGAGATCGCGGATCTTCTTGCGCAAGGTATTGCGGTTGAGCCCGAGAAGGTCGGCGGCACGGATTTGATTGCCCCTGGTCGCGGCCAGCGCCGCGGTGATCAACGGAAACTCCACTTTCCGCAGGATGCGCGTATAGAGCCCCGCGGGCGGCAGGTCCTGACCGAAGCCCATGAAGTAGTCGCTGAGATAGCGCTCCACGGACTCCGAGAGGTCTCCGTTGGCTTCTTGGGCATCGGGGAACGGCGCGCGGTGCGCGGTCGCGAATTCGCTCTCCACCATGTCGGCCGTGACGATGTCTTGGGCGTAGATGGCCGACAGACGCCGCACCAGATTCTCCAGCTCGCGCACGTTGCCCGGCCAGTGGTAGCGCTTCAGCCGCTCGATGGCGGCGGGCTCGAAGCCCTTGGGCGGCAGCCCCTCTTTCTCGGCGATGGAGAGAAAGTGGCGGATGAGATCGGGGATGTCCTCCAATCGCTCGCGCAAGGGCGGCAGCCGTAAGGGTACGACGTTCAGCCGGTAGAAGAGGTCTTCGCGGAACAGCCCCTGATCGATTTGCTGCTGCAGCTCGCGATTGGTCGCGGCGATGATCCTGACATTAGTGCGGATCGGCGTGCGGCCGCCCACCGTGGTGTATTCGCCTTCCTGGAGGACGCGCAGGAGCCGCGTCTGGGCCTCCATGGGCATGTCGCCGATCTCGTCGAGAAACAGCGTCCCGCCTTCGGCTTGCTCGAAGCGGCCCACGTGCTTCGTCTGCGCGCCGGTGAAGGCGCCCTTCTCGTGGCCGAACAATTCCGACTCGATCAGCTCGCGCGGGATCGCGGCCATGTTGATGGCGACGAATGGGCCGTTGCGCCGCTTGCCGTATTCATGCAGCGCGCGGGCGACGAGTTCCTTGCCCGTGCCGGACTCGCCCGTGATCATCACGGTAAGGTCGGTCTGGGTCAGCCGGGCGAGCACGCGATAGATGTCCTGCATCGCCGGACAACGCCCGATCAAGGGCATGCCGTCGGTCGATTCCGCGGACAGCCGCTGTGCCCTTTTGCGCGGCTCGGCAAGGGCACGCCCCACCACCGAGATCAGCTCGTTCAGATCGAAGGGCTTGGGCAGATACTCGTAGGCGCCGCGCTCGGCGGCGGTGATCGCGGTCATGAAAGTGTTCTGCGCGCTCATCACGATGATGGGCAGGTCCGGTCTCAGCTTCTTGACGCGCGGGATCAGATCGAAGGCGTTCTCGTCCGGCATCACCACGTCGGTGATCACGAGGTCGCCCTCCCCTTGGCTGATCCAGCGCCATAGGGTTGCGGCGTTGCCGGTTGCGCGCGGGGCATAGCCGGCCCGGGCCAGGGCTTGGTTTAAGACGGTTCGGATCGCCGCGTCATCGTCGGCGATGAGAATATTTCCCTTGCCCATTGTCTTTACGCCTGCGCTTCCGCTGTCGCTTGCGTCGCTTCGTTGTCGGCCATCGGCATTAGCGCCCGAAAGACCGTGTATCGGGGTCGTGAGTCGCATTCGATGATTCCCCCATGATCGCCGATGATCTTGGCCACCAAGGCAAGGCCGAGGCCCGTACCTGAAGGTTTGGTTGAGACGAACGGGTCGAAGAGATGCTGAATGAGATCGGTCGGTACGCCGGTGCCGTTGTCCTCGACGGCGATCTCCAACGGCAGGCTGACGCGCGCTTGGCTTCCCGGCACAGAGAGCCGCACGCCCGGCCGGAACGCGGTGGAGAGCGTGATCTGTCCGTCGCTACGCTCCTCGCCGATGGCTTCGGAGGCGTTCTTGATGAGATTGAGGAACACTTGGACCAGCTTGTCGCGGCTGCCCGGCACCGGCGGCAATGAGGGGTCGTAGTTCTCCACAATCTTGATGTGCCGCGCGAAGCCGTTACTGGCGATCTTCTTCACGTGATCGAGGACGTCGTGAATGTTTACGGGTTCGCGCTGGATCGGGCGCTCGTCGCCAAAGATCTCCATGCGATCGACGAGCTTGCAGATCCGGTCCGACTCCGAGCAGATGAGCTGGGTCAGGGTGCGATCGCCATCCGTGCGGTCGCTCTCCAAGAGCTGCGCGGCGCCTCTTATGCCGGACAGCGGATTCTTGATCTCGTGCGCCAGAACCGCGGCAAGGCCGGAGACGGAGCGCGCGGCGCCGCGGTGGGTGAGCTGGCGCTCGATCATCTGCGCCATGCTGCGCTGTTGCAGCATGATCATGACCCTGCCCGGTGCCTCGGGCAGCGGACCGCCATAGAGGTCGACGAGCTTGGCCGTCTCGAAGCGGAACGAGCCGAGCTCCACCCCATATTCGTTGACGGTGGTTCCGTTCCGCTGCACCTGTTCGACGAGCGCGATCAGCGGGCAGCCGAAGGCGACCACGTCGGGCAGGCCGTGCCGGCAGAGAACGCCCGCACTCATCTGGAAAAAGTCCTCGGCCGCCGTGTTGGCGTACTCGATGGCAAGGTCCTTGCCGATCACGAGGAGCGGATGCGGCAAGGCATCCACGAGCGCTTCGCAGGGAATCGACTCGGCTTTGCGGCGCGCGCTTGGTTTTTTGGTGGAGAGGCTCAATGCGTATATCCTCGCGGCCGTCCGATCATTGTTTAGGTATTGTGCTCAATATTTATGCACTAATGACCCATGATCTATTATTGGGCACGATACGAGGGTTTTAGCGTCGGGGCAATATTCCTTTTGCCGCAGTGCAACAATAATGTTGCGCGAAGGCTTAACGGCGAAACGTCCCGGAATTGTTGCGGAATTCAGGAGAAGACGCAGTGAGGGTGGCGGCATTGATCGTGGCGGCCGGTCGTGGGGCGCGCGCCGCCACGGAAACGTTGCAACCCAAGCAATATTGCCGGATTGGCTCGGAGCCGATGCTGACGCATACGCTTTGCGCCTTTGCTGCCCATTCGGGCATCGGCGACATTGTTGTCGTCATCCACCCCGACGACCGTGTGCTTTACGAGGAGGCAGCCGGACCGTTTGCGGACCGGCTGTTGGCTCCCGTCTTGGGCGGCGCCCGCCGGCAAGACAGCGTTCGGGCCGGGCTCGAGGCGCTGGCGGAGAGATCGCCCGATCTGGTGCTCATTCATGACGCAGCCCGGCCCTTTGTCGATGGCGCGCTGATCTCGCGGGTGACCGCCTCGCTTCAGAGGCACGCGTGCGCGCTGCCCTGTCTCCCGGTCACCGATACGCTGAAACGTGAGGAGCACGGGCGCATTACGGGCACGGTGTCGCGCGAGGGTCTGTGGCGGGCGCAGACACCGCAAGGCTTCCACTTCGATGCAATCCTCGCCGCGCATCGGGCCGCGGCGCAGGACCCGACCCTCGACTTCACCGACGACGCGGCGGTCGCCGAATGGTTCGGCCTCGACGTGGCGCTGGTCGAGGGCGCGGAGCATAATCGCAAGCTGACCACGGCGGAGGATTTGACGATCGCTGACGAGATGATGCGGCGGGACAGCGGCGCGGGCACGATGCGCGTCGCCTCCGGCTACGACGTGCACGCGCTGGGGCCTGGCGACGAAGTCATCCTGTGTGGTGTGCGCATTCCGCACACTAGAAAGCTCATCGGCCATAGCGACGCCGATGTCGGCTTGCATGCGCTCACCGACGCGCTGCTCGGCACCATCGCCGACGGCGATATCGGCACGCATTTTCCGCCTTCGGATGATCGTTGGCGCGGCGCGGGCTCGGAGATTTTCCTCAAGGCCGCCGCGGACAAGATCGCCGCGCGGGGCGGCAGCATCGTGCATGTGGACGTCACCTTCCTGTGCGAGGCGCCGCGCATCGGGCCCTATCGCGATGCCATGCGCGGGGCGATGGCCGAAATTCTCGGGATCGAGAGCGCGCAGGTGAGCGTTAAGGCCACGACGAACGAGGGACTCGGTTTCGTCGGCCGCGGCGAAGGTATCGCGGCCATGGCAACGGCAACGGTGAGAGTTCCATGATGGACAAGATCGAGATCGGCGCAGACATCGTCCGGCAGGCTGCCGAGTTCCTGTCCGCCGCGCGCGACAAGGGCGAGCTCGTGGCGGTGGCGGAATCGTGCACCGCGGGCCTCCTCGCGGCCACGCTGACGGCCGTGCCGGGATGCTCGGATGTATTCGAGCGCGGCTTCGTCACCTATTCCAACGCGGCCAAAAGCGAGATGTTGGGCGTGCCCTACTGGCTGATCGAAAAACACGGCGCGGTCAGCGAGGACGTGGCGCGCGCCATGGCGGGTGGCGCGCTGACCCATTCCAACGCAAGTCTCGCCGTGGCCGTTACCGGGATCGCCGGTCCGGACGGCGGCACGCCTGAGAAGCCGGTTGGCCTCGTGCATTTCGCCGCGGGACGGCCCGAAGGTCCGATGCATCACGAGCGTGTCGTGTTCGGCGATCTCGGACGCGCCGAGGTCAGGCGCCGCAGTGTCGAGCGGGCGCTGTCGATGTTGCGCTCACTCGTGTGAGCTGAACGCCAAAGTCTTCACGCCGTAGACCTCGTCGGCGCGCGCCTCGAAGGCGGTCGTATATTTCTGCACCGCTCTGTCGAAAAGCCCGCCTACCAGGCGCTCGAACATGCGCGAACGGAAGCTGTAGGCGATATAGAAGTCGATGTCCGAGCCGCCTTCGGCACGCGGGATGAACTGCCAGCGGTTCTCCAGATGGGAGAACGGTCCGTCGAGATATTCGACGAAGATCGTTCGCGTGGCAGGATCGAACACGACCTTGGTGGTGAAGCTTTCGCGGATCAGCTTATAGCCCACCTGCATGGTGGCGATCAGCACCTCCTTGTTCTCGATCACCTCCCGGCGCTTGATTTTCAGCGCTTCGCACAGCGGCAAGAACTGCGGGTAGTCCTCGATATTGGCCACGAGCGCGTACATGTCGTCCGCGGAGTGTGCGACGGGATGCTTGATCTCGAAGAGGTGCATGAGGGATCGACGATGGCGTGCGCCTAAGCGCCGAGAGAAGCAAGGCGCGCGGCCTTCAAGCGCTCGAAGTCCTCGGCGGCGTGGTAGGAGGAGCGGGTCAGCGGGCTCGCGGCCACCAGGAGAAATCCCTTGTCGTCGGCGGTCCGCTTATAGGATTGGAACGCCTCGGGCGTGACAAAGCGGTCTATGGCCGCATGTTTGCGCGTCGGCTGAAGGTATTGGCCGATGGTGAGAAAGTCGACATCCGACCCGCGCAGATCGTCCATCAGGTCGGCGATCTCCTCGTCGGTCTCGCCCAGGCCCACCATGATGCCGGACTTGGTGAAGAGCGACGGATCGAGACGCTTGGCCTCACGCAGCAGCGCCAGCGAGTGGCGATAATCCGCGCCGGGACGAATGCGCCGGTAGAGCGAAGGCACCGTCTCCACATTGTGATTGAACACGTCGGGCCGCGCGGCGACGATGATCTCGAGCGCGCCGTCCTTGCGCATGAAGTCCGGCGTCAGCACCTCGACCGTGGTGTTCGGCGCGGCATGCCTTATGGCGGCGATGGTGCGCGCGAAATGCGTCGCGCCGCCGTCGGCGAGGTCGTCGCGGTCGACCGAGGTGACCACGACGTGGTTGAGTTCGAGCGCGGCAATGGCGTCGGCCACACGCGCGGGCTCGCCTTTGTCGAGATGCGCAGGCTTGCCGGTGGCCACGTTGCAGAAGGCGCAAGCCCGCGTGCAGACGTCGCCCATGATCATCACTGTGGCGTGGCGCTTTTCCCAGCACTCGCCGATATTGGGACAGGCCGCTTCCTCGCAGACCGTGTGGAGACGATGCGTGCGCAAGACCGCGCGGGTCCGGTCGAAGGCGTGCGCGCCGGGCGCCTTCACCCGGATCCACGGCGGCTTGGGCATGACGGGGGTGTCGGGCAGCCGCGCCTTCTCAGGATGGCGCGGCCGCGCCTTCACCTCAGTGACTGTGTCGATCAGCGTAACCATAAGCTAATCACGTTGACTCGGACCCCGTGACCTTCCGCCAAATCCAGATCAGCAGGATGGCGCCGATCGACGCGACGATCAAATTGCCGAGCCAGCCGTAGAACTCGATGTTCAATAGGCCGGCGAGCGTGCCGCCGACGAACGAGCCGGCGATGCCGACCAGAAGATTCGTGAATAGCCCATGATCGCTGGATGTCGCCTTCTCGGCTATGTAACCGGCGATAAGGCCGATGATCAGCATGCCGAAAAAGCCCACACCCGGCATGGACAACAAGCCGTGACCTTCCATAGTCGCCTCCTCTGTTAGGCGCGCGCGCCTAACGTATGCGTTGCCACACCCAAATGCAGATCACCGCGCCGATCGTGGCAATGATGATCTGACCAATCAGCCCGTAGGCGCCGATGCCGACAAGGCCGGCGAGCAGGCCGCCCACCACGGCGCCGACAACGCCGATCAGCAGGTTCATCAAAAGATCCTGCTGCCGCCCCATGATGTAAGAAGCGAGCGCGCCGGCAATCAGACCAATCACGAGAAAAATAATCAGGCCCATAGTCGTCCTCCAATCGTTGGTCGTGCTCCCGTGAAAGCGCTCCGTTACGCGCCGACTAGATGTGGAGGGCTCGCCCGAAGGCGTCGAGCACCGATTCGTGCATCATCTCCGACAATGTCGGATGGGGGAAGATGGTGGCGATCAATTCCGCCTCCGTCGTTTCCAGGGTCTTGCCGACCGCGAAGCCCTGAATCAGCTCGGTGACCTCGGCGCCGATCATGTGCGCGCCAAGCAAAGCCCCTGTCTTTGCATCGAAAATCGTCTTCACCAGGCCCTCGCTCTCCCCCATGGCAATAGCCTTGCCGTTGGCGGAATAGGGATAGCGGCCGATTTTAATGTCGTGGCCCGCCTCGCGCGCTGCCGTCTCCGTGAGGCCCAGGCTCGCGATCTGCGGGGCGCAATAGGTGCAGGACGGGATGTTGGTCTTGTCCATGGGGTGGACGCCGTCCAGCCTCGCGATCTTCTCCACGCACAGGACGCCTTCATGCATGGCCTTGTGCGCGAGCCAGGGCGGGCCGGCCACGTCGCCGATGGCGTAGAGACCTTCGACGCCGGTGCGGCACCATTCGTCTATGGCGATATGACCCTGCTCGACTTTGACGCCCTGCTCTTCCAGACCGAGACCTTCCACATTGCCGGTGATGCCGACGGCGAGGATCACGCGGTCGACGGTGCCCTCGATGCTCTCGCCGTCCGCGGTCTTCAGCGTCGCGGTGACGCCCTCCTCGCTAGGAACCAACCGCTCGACCGTGGTACGTGCGCGGATGGCGATGCCCTGCTTGGTGAAGGCCTTGTGCGCTGCCCGCGAAATCTCCTCGTCCTCGACAGGCAGGATGCGGTCCAGCACCTCGACCACTGTCACCTGCGCGCCGAGCGTGCGGTAGAAGCTCGCGAACTCGATGCCGATGGCGCCGGAGCCGACGATCAGCAGAGATTTGGGAAAGCTCTCGGGCACCATCGCTTCCTTGTAGGTCCAGATGCGCTTGCCGTCGGGCTCGAGGCCCGGCAGCGTCTTGGCCCGCGCGCCGGTGGCGATGACGATGTGCTTGGCGGCGATGGAGGGGAGCGCTTCGCCGTTTTTGCTCTTGAGCGCGATGCGGCCGCCGCCTTCGAGCTTCGCCGTGCCTTCGATGACGGTGATCTTGTTCTTCTTCATCAGATAGGCGACGCCGCTGGAGAGCTTCTCGGCCACTTTGCGGCTGCGCTCGATCACTTTCGCCAGGTCGAAGCCGATATTTTCCGCGCTGAGGCCGAAGGACTCCGCGTTCTGCATCAGGTGATAGATCTCGGAGGTGCGCAGCAGCGCCTTGGTCGGGATGCAGCCCCAGTTGAGGCAGACGCCGCCCAGCTTGTCGCGCTCGACGATTGCCGTCTTCATGCCGAGCTGCGCGCTGCGGATGGCGGCCACATAGCCGCCGGGCCCGGCGCCGATCACCACGAGATCGAATTCGGTGTCGGTCATGCGACGGGCCGTGTCAGGAGAACCCAGTCGCCGCTCTGCGGGAAGTCAGGCGGCAGAACAGCGGGTTCGCTGGCGATGGTGGTGTAACCGGCGCGCTCGTAAAGGCGGGTTGCGCCGGTGTTCCAGCTTCCGACGATAATGCTCATCGTCTTCGCGCCGGTCGCGCGGGCTTTCTCCTCGGCGAGGGCGAGCAGCCTGGTACCGATCCCCTGCCCGCGGAACTCGGGAAAGGTCGCGAGCACGTTGACGTACCAGGAGCCCGGCGCTTGCCCCTCGAGCCGCACCAGCGGTTGCACATGCGCCGGCATCTCGTCGAGGCCGGTTAAGTCGTATGGGTCGTCGAGCGGGTAGACGATCAGGCCCGCGGCAATCTCGCCGCCGACCTCGACGATGGTCGCGTGCCGGTAAGAGAAGCCGCCCTCCTGCCGCCGGGCACGCTCGCGGCCCATCTCCAGCACCGAGCGGCCCGGTCCCGCCAGCTCGCGCCAGAAGACGGTGGGAACGCCCTCGCCGGCGATGTCCACCAGCACGGCGAGCGCGCACGCGTCCGCGAGCGTCGCGCTTCGGAATGTCGGGCTGGTGGTCATCGGAGGGGAGCCTACACCAGCACGATGACAGGCCAAGCCGGGAAAGTCGCGCCCCTTTGGGCTAGACTGGGCCCATGAGTCGCGCACACGGGGATTGGCCGCGGATCGTCGCCCATGCCGATATGGACGCGTTCTATGCGGCGGTGGAGCAGCTCGACGACCCCACCTTGCGGGGCCGGCCCCTCCTCATCGGCTCGGCGAGCCCCCGCGGCGTCGTGCTGACCGCGAGCTACGAGGCGCGGCCCTACGGGGTCGGCAGCGCCATGCCCATGGTCACGGCGCGCCGCCTGTGCCCCGATGCGCTCATCGTCCCGCCGCGCTTCGAGCGGTACCAGGAAATCTCCGCCGCGATCATGCGGGCCTTCGGCGAATTCTCTCCCGACGTGGAGCCTTTGAGCCTGGACGAGGCCTTCATCGACATGACCGGGTCTGAACGTCTGTTCGGCGACCCACGGTCCATGGGTATTCGCCTGAAGGAGGCGGTCCGCGCGGCGACCGGAGGCTTGTCCGCCTCGGTCGGGATCTCCGCCACGAAATACGTGGCCAAGGTCGCGAGCGCCTACCAGAAGCCGGACGGCTTGACGGTGGTGCCGCCCGAAACGGCCAAGGCCTGGCTTGCGTCCATGCCGGTCTCGCGCCTGTGGGGCGCGGGCGAGAAGACCGAGCCCCGCCTCCTCGCGCTCGGCTTGCGCACCATCGGCGACGTGGCGGATGCCGACCCCAAGCTCCTCGCCGACACGCTCGGCAAGCTCGGGCTGCACTTCTACACGCTCGCCCAGGCAAAAGACCCGCGCCGCGTCGACGGACACAGAAAGTCGAAAAGCATCGGCTCGGAGAACACGCTTGAGCGCGACGTGCGCGACAAGAGCGAGATCAAGCTGCATCTGCGGCGCTCGGCCGACAAGATCGCGCGGCGGCTGCGCCTGAAGGGGTTCGTGGCGTCGGGTGTCGGCGTCAAGCTCAAGACGGCGGACTTCAAGTCGCTCACGCGGCAGCAGCATCTGCCCGAGCCGACCGACGTGGCGGAGCAGCTCTACACGGTCGGCGTCGATCTGCTCGAGGCGTTCACCCATCGCGGGCCGTTCCGGTTGGTCGGCATGACGGCCTACGATCTGTCCCCTGCGGGCGGTGTGGCCCAAGCCGGTCTCTTCGATATTTTCGGGCGGAAGCGCAAACTCGAAGTCGCCATCGATACGCTGGCCGCGCGGTTTGGCGGCAAGGCCGTGCAGCGGGGTCAGGATCTCGCCGCATCCGGCGGCGGAACGCTTACGCCAAATCTCGATTTTCTGGACGATGGCGCTGCCGACGGCGACGGCTGACCGCGTTTATACCAGCATCGTCACGGGGTCTTCGAGATAGGCCTTGAACGCGGCGAGCAACTCGGCGCCGAGCGCCCCGTCGATCACCCGGTGATCGGCGGAGAGCGTCGCGCTCATCATGGTGGCGATCTTCACCGCGTCGTCCTTGACGATGGCCTTCTTCTCGGCGCGGCCGACCGCGAGGATCGAGCTCTGCGGCGGGTTGATCACCGCCTCGAAGCTATCGATGCCGTACATGCCGAGATTGGAGATGGCGGTGGCGCCCCCTTGATATTCGTGCGGTGCCAAACGTTTCGAGCGCGCGCGCTCCGCGAGATCGCGCATCTCGTTGGAGATCTCCGACAGGCTCTTGACCTCGGCGCTGCGGATCACCGGCGTGTGCAGCCCGCCGCCTTCGAGAGCCACGGCCACGGCGATATCGGAGGAGCGGTGCCGCAGGATGCCCTGTTCGGTCCACGTGGCGTTGGCGTCGGGCACGGTCTGCAGCGCCATGGCCATGGCCTTGATGATGAAGTCGTTGAGCGAGAGCTTGAACATGCGCGGGCCGTTGTCCGGCGCCATGTCGTTGAGGCGTTTGCGGGCGGCCAGCAGCTCATCCAACCGGCATTCGATGTTCAGATAGAAATGCGGGATGGTTTGCTTGGCGAGCGTCAGCCGCTCGGCGATCAAGCGGCGCATGGTGTCGTGGGGCACGAGCTCATAGGTGCCAGGCTCGTACATGGCGAGCACCTGCTTGTCCGAGAGGCCTTGCGATGGCGCCGGCGCGCGCATCACCTCGCCGCGGGACGGCGCGCGCTGTGACGGCGCTTCCGCTGCTTCGGCGTCTTCCGTCGGTGCGGCGGGCGATTCCGCCTCGGCGTGCTCCACGTCGCGGAGCACGATGCGCCCGTGCGGGCCGGAGCCTTTGAGCGCGGCGAGATCGATCCCGCGCTCGCTTGCGATGCGCCGGGCCAGGGGCGAGGCGAACACGCGCGTGCCGTGATCGCCTTTGCCATTGCCGTTCGCCATGATCTGCGCGGCGATGCGGCTCATCACGTGCTCCGGCGAGCCTTCGTGCTCGTGATCTATCGTGTTCTCCGCCATCGCGTCAGTCCCGGTAGCAGACGGCCTTGACCGCCTTCACGATCAGGTCGGCCGACGGCAGAGCCAACGTCTCCAGGTTGGCGGCGTACGGCATGGGCACGTCGGCGCCGGTGACCTTGGTGGGCGGCGCATCCAGATAGTCGAAAGCTCGTGACGTGACTTGCGCGCAGATCTCCGAGCCGATGGAGCACACAGGCCAGCCCTCCTCGACGGTGACGAGCCGGTTTGTCTTCTTAACCGAGGCGACCACCGTGTCGATGTCGAGGGGTCGCAAGGTGCGGAGATCGATGATTTCCGCCGCGATGCCCTCGTCTGCCAGTTGTTTGGCGGCTTCAAGCGTGTACGCAAGCCCGCGCGAATACGACACGAGGGTTACGTCTGTGCCCGCCCGGGCGATGCGGGCCTTGCCGATGGGCAGCACGAAGTCGTCGAGTTTCGGCACCTCGAACTTTTGGCCGTAGAGAATTTCGTTCTCGAGAAAGACGACCGGGCTGTTGTCGCGGATCGCGGCCTTGAGCAGTCCTTTGGCGTCCGCCGCCGTGTAGGGCGCGATGACCTTCAGCCCCGGCACGTGCGCATACCAGGACGAATAGTCCTGGCTGTGCTGGGCGGCGACGCGGGCAGCCGCGCCGTTCGGTCCGCGGAAGACGATGGGGCAGTGCATCTGGCCGCCGGACATATAGAGCGTCTTGGCGGCGGAGTTGACGATGTGGTCGATGGCCTGCATGGCGAAGTTCCAGGTCATGAACTCCACGATGGGCCGAAGGCCGGCGAAGCCCGCGCCGACACCGACGCCGGCAAAGCCGTATTCGGTGATGGGCGTGTCGATCACGCGGCGCTCGCCGAACTCCTCAAGGAGGCCTTGGGTGATCTTGTAGGCGCCCTGATACTCGCCGACCTCCTCGCCCATCACGAACACATCTTTGTCGCGGCGCATCTCCTCGGCCATGGCGTCGCGCAAGGCTTCGCGCACGGTCAGGGTGACCATCTCCGTGCCGGGCGGAATCTCGGCTTCCGCGACCGGCTCCTCGGGTGCGGTCTGCGGTCCGGCCGGAGCTTCCTCGACCTCGGGCTCGGTCTCGCCGAAATCCGGCGCCGGCTCCTCGTCGCGCGTCTCCTCGCCGGGCGTTTTGGCGCTGAACGGATCGGACGGCGCCTCGTCTTGCTCGTCCCAGTAGGGAGCGTCTTTTACTCCCTCTCCCCGCTGGGGAGAGGGAGGGGGTGAGGGGGTTCCGGACTCGATTGGCGCATGACTCCCCTCACCGGCGTCCTCGCCGTCGGTCAGCAGAAAGGCGATGGGCTTGTTGACCGGGATGTGCTCGGTGCCTTCCGGCACCAGCAGCTGGCCCATGGTGCCGTCGTCGATGGCTTCCACTTCCATGGTCGCCTTGTCGGTCTCGATCTCGGCGATCACGTCGCCGGTCTGCACGGCGTCGCCCTCGCGCACGTGCCATTTGGCGAGCGTGCCCTCCTCCATGGTGGGCGAAAGCGCGGGCATGAGAATTTCCGTCGGCATTAGCGGCCCGTGCTCACGTCGCCATCACGTCGGTCCACAGCTCATCCGGGTCCGGCTCGGGATCGGCTTGCGCGAAGTCCGCCGCCGCGTTGACGATGGCGCGGATGTCCCTGTCGATGCTCTTGAGCTCGTCCTCGCTGCGTCCCGCCTCGATGAGGCGCTGGTACACCAGCTCGATCGGGTCGTGATGCTGGCGCATGTCCTTGACCTCCTCCCGGGTCCGGTACTTCGCCGGGTCGGACATGGAGTGGCCGCGATAACGATAGGTCAAGGCTTCGAGGATCATGGGCCCCTGGCCGCTTCTGGCGTGTTCGAGCGCGCGCAGCCCTGCGGCCTTCACCGCCGCCACGTCCATGCCGTCCACCTGCTCGCCCGGAATGCCGAAGGCAAGGCCCCGGTGATAGAGCTCCTCGGCCTGGGCGGTGGCGCGCTCCACGGCCGTGCCCATGGCGTAATGATTGTTCTCGATGATGAAGACGACCGGCAGCTTCCACAGCGAAGCCATGTTGAAGCTCTCATAGACCTGGCCCTGATTGGCGGCGCCTTCGCCGAAGAAGGTCAGGCAGACGTGGTCGTTGCCGCGATATTTGTTGGCGAACGCAATGCCCGAGCCTAACGGCGCCGGCGTGCCGACAATGCCATGGCCGCCGTAGAACTGTTTCTCCACCGAGAACATGTGCATGGAGCCGCCCTTGCCCTTGGAGTAGCCGCTGCGGCGCCCCGTGAGCTCGGCCATGACGCCCTTCGGGTCCATGCCGGTCGACAACATATGGCCGTGGTCGCGGTAGGCGGTGATGACCTGATCGCCCTCGCGCTTGGCCATCATCATGCCGGTGACGACAGCTTCCTGGCCGATATAGAGGTGGCAGAAGCCGCCGATGAAGCCCATGCCGTAGAGCTGGCCCGCCTTCTCCTCGAAGCGGCGGATCAACAGCATGTTGCGGTAGGCGTCGAGCACCTCGTCCGGGGTGAGGCGCGGCTTCTTGGCCTCGGCGGCCTGCCGCTCGCGCGCCTGATCCAGCCAGAAATTGGTGGCTCCAGGCGTCAGGCTTGGGCTGTTCACTCCGGCCTCCTCGACTCAAAACAAAGTCCGTCCGCGCGCGAAAAACTAGCACGAGAACAAACAGCGCAGGAAGCTTGAGGGTGCGGCGCCTGACCGCGAGGGTTTGCGGCTAGCGGAGCGGCCCGGTCGGGTCCGGCGCGCGGCGCTTCATCATCACCAAATCGTCCGGATGGGCCAGGTTGAGGATGGCCCGGGCGCGCTCGTCCAGCATGTCGGGGTCGAGATTTTCCGGCTGGAGCAGCGCGACGTCGCGCTCGATCCTTTGGCGGACCTCGGCCAGCCCCGCGCGCTCGCCCTCGAGCACATCCACCTGCCGTTGCAGTTCGGCGCGGGACTTGAGCCCGTGATCCCCGTTTTGCAGGTGATAGCCGAAATAGCCGCCCGCGCTCAAGGCAAGCAGCGGAAAGACAAACGCAGTGAACCGCAATGACCCCTCCCCGGACAGCGAATCACGAAGATCGAACGGCGGCGGTTAAGGTGCGGTTACCCGAATGCGGTTCTTCAGCGCTTCAGGACGGAGGCGCCGGCATAGCGGGCTCTCGGGCCCAACTCCTCCTCGATGCGGATGAGCTGGTTGTATTTCGCCACCCGGTCGGAGCGGGCGAGCGAGCCCGTCTTGATCTGCCCGCAATTGGTGGCGACCGCCAGGTCGGCGATGGTGGTGTCCTCGGTCTCGCCGGAGCGGTGCGACATCACCGCGGCGTAGCCGGCGTCGTGCGCCATTTTGACCGCGTCGTTCGTCTCCGACAGGGTACCGATCTGGTTGACCTTCACCAGGATGGCGTTGGCGATGTGCTTGTCGATGCCCTCTTTCAGGCGCGTCACATTGGTGACGAACAGATCGTCGCCCACGAGCTGCACCCGGTCGCCGAGCGCTTCCGTCAGCGTGCGCCAGCCGTCCCAATCGTCTTCCGACATGCCGTCCTCGATGGAGAAGATCGGATAGTGGGCGACGAGATCGGCGAGATAGGCCGCCATCTCTTCCGACGACAGCGTGCGGTTCTCGCCGGCGAGCACGTAGCGCCCGTCCTTGAAGAATTCCGTTGCGGCAACGTCGAGCGCCAGCACCATGTCCTTGCCCGGGTGGTAGCCGGCGGTCTCGATTGCCTTCATGACGAAGTCGAGCGCCGCGCGCGTCGACTCGATATTGGGCGCGAAACCGCCTTCGTCGCCGACCGCCGTGCCGAGCCCCGCATCGTGCAGGCCCTGCTTCAGCGTGTGGAACACCTCCGCGCCCATGCGCACGGCCTCGGCGATCGACGCCGCGCCGACCGGCACGATCATGAATTCCTGAAAATCGATCGGGTTGTCGGCGTGCATGCCGCCATTGACGATGTTCATCATCGGCACCGGCAGCAACGTCGCCTCCTCGCCGCCGAGATAGCGGTAGAGCGGCTGCTCGTGGGAGGCCGCCGCCGCCTTGGCCGCGGCCAGCGACACGCCGAGAATGGCGTTGGCGCCGAGCCGCTTCTTGTTCTCGGTGCCGTCGAGATCGCGCAGCAGCTGGTCGAGACCGCTCTGATCGTTGGCATCGAAGCCGTCGAGCGCCTTGCGGATCTCGCCGTTCACGCCCTCGACCGCCTTTTGCACGCCCTTGCCGCCGTAACGGGAGCCGCCGTCGCGCAGTTCATGCGCCTCGTGGGCGCCCGTGGACGCCCCGGAGGGCACGGCGGCGCGGCCGAAATGGCCGTCCTCGAGAACGACGTCGACCTCCACGGTCGGATTGCCGCGGCTGTCCAAGATTTCACGGCCGATGATGGTGGCGATGGCTGTCATGCGGAACCCCCAAAACAATTCGGGGCCGTCTTAGCCTAGGCGGCTCGAGAGCGGAAGGTGTATATGGGCCTTAAGATCAGGCTGATAGGCATTCGAGGTAGAGCCAATGACGAAACACACCGGTGGCTGCCATTGCGGCCGTGTCCGCTACGAGGTCGAGGCCGAGATCGACGAGGTGATCTCGTGCAATTGCTCGATGTGCCAGAAGCGCGGCTCGCTTCTGACCTTCGTACCGGACCAGCAATTCGAGTTGCTGTCAGGCAATGACGACCTCACCGACTACCAATTCAACAAGAAGATCATCCACCATCTGTTCTGCGGCACCTGCGGGGTCGCCTCGTTCGCCCGCGGCGTGGCCCCCGACGGATCGAAGATGGTCGCCATTAATGTCCGCTGCCTTGAAGACGTGGATCCCGCCTCGTTGCTGGTGAAGGCCATCGACGGCCGGAGCTTCTGAGCGCATGACCGCCGACGGCGCGCTGGTCCTGTTCTCCGGAGGCCAGGATTCCACCGTGTGCCTCGCTTATGCGCTCGACCGCTATCGGCGGGTCGAGACGGTGGGCTTCGACTACGGGCAACGGCACGGGATCGAGCTCGACTGCCGCAAGCGCGTGCGTGAGGAGATCGTCCGCCGGTTCCCGCAATGGGAAGACCGGCTCGGGCCCGATCATATGCTCGATCTCAGGAGCTTCGGGGCGATCGGCGAGACGGCGCTGACCACGGATGCCGAGATCGTCATATTGGAGTCTGGTCTCCCCTCCAGCTTCGTGCCGGGGCGGAACCTCGCCTTCTTCGTCTACGCCGCGGCGCTCGGCTACCGCCGCGGGTTCAACGTCCTGGTCGGCGGGATGTGCGAGACGGATTATTCCGGCTATCCCGATTGCCGCGATGCTACGCTGCGCGCCCTGCAAGAAGCCATCCGCCTGGGCACGAATATCGACTTTGCGATCGAGACGCCGCTGATGTCGCGTTCGAAAGCCGAGACATGGGCGCTGGCGCACGACCTCGGCGGCGATGCGCTCGTCACCCTCATCGTTGAGCGGACCCACACCTGCTACAAGGGCGCACGCGGCACGCGCTACGACTGGGGCTATGGCTGCGGGACGTGTCCCGCGTGCGAGCTTCGCGCCAAAGGCTATTGGGAATGGCGTGAGCGCGTGGGCTGAATCGTGCAAGGACTAGCTGTCTGGGCGGGGGATCATGCTCGAGCAGGGGCGGACGGCAGCCGACTATAAGACCTACCAGCTCGTGGGCCTTCTGCTGGGGCCCATCGTGTTCCTGGCGGTGTTGCTGAGTCCTCCTCCCGCCGGGCTCTCGGACACGGGCTGGGCCACGGCCGCACTTGCGCTGTGGATGGCGATCTGGTGGGCCACGGAGGCGCTTCCCCTCTTCGTCACGGCGCTGCTGCCGATCGTGATGGTGCCCTTGCTCGGCATTGCCGACATCCACGCCGCCGCCATGCCCTTCGCCAATCCCGTCGTCTTCCTGCTGTTCGGCGGCTTCCTCATCGCTCTCGCCGTCGAGCGCTGGGACCTGCATAGGCGCATCGCCTTTCACATCATCCTGCGCGCCGGCAACCGGCCGCTCAATCTCATCGGGGGGGTGATGCTGGCGAGCGCTGTGCTCAGCATGTGGATCACCAACGCCGCCACCACCATCATGATGCTCCCCATCGCCGTGTCGCTCATCTCCGTGGTCCAGTCGGGCGCAGGCGGGCGCGGAAAAGACGGCGTCAATTTCGCGGCGGCCATGATGATGGGCGTCGCCTACGCGGCTTCGATCGGCGGGATGGGGACCTTGATCGGCTCGCCGCCCAACGCGCTTGCCGCGAGCTATCTCGACCAGACCTTTCAGATCGAGATTACGTTCGTCGAATGGATGGCGCTCGGGGTGCCTGTTGCGCTCGTGATGCTCGGCGTCGCGTTTTTGATCCTGACGCGGCTCATCTTCCGGTTCTCTGACGCTCTGAGCGGAACCGAGACTCACAGGGTCGCCGAAATGCTCCGCGAGATGGGCCCTCCGACCCGGCCGGAGAAGCGCGTCGCGGCGGTGTTCGCCGTCGTTGCCGTCGCCTGGATCGTCTATCCCTGGGTCGATGCGCTTATTGGCCTTGAGATCGGCGAGGCAGGCATCGCGATTGCCGGAGCCATCGCCATGTTCGCCATTCCGGCCGACTGGTCGCGGCGGACGTTTCTGCTGGATTGGCCGACGGCGCAGCGCGCGCCATGGGACATTCTCGTTCTCTTCGGCGGGGGCTTGAGTCTTGCCTACGCGATCGACATGTCGGGCCTGGCCGTTTGGATCGGCAACGGCCTTTCTTTCCTGCACGGCATGCCGCTTGCCGTGCTCATCCTCGGCGTCGCCCTGCTCATCGTGTTTCTCACCGAACTCATGAGCAATACGGCCACGGCGGCTGCGTTTTTGCCCATCGCTGGGAGCCTCGCGATCGGCGCCGAGGTGGGGCCGCTGCTCGTTGCCGTGCCCGTCGCCCTCGCCGCCTCCTCGGCCTATATGCTGCCTGTTGCGACACTGCCCAACGCGCTCGTGTTCGGCACGGGCTATGTCCCGTTGCCGAAAATGCTGCGCGCCGGCGCGCTGCTCAGCGTGATCGGGGCGGCGGTGATTGCCGCGATGATCTCCATCGCCGCCCCGTTCCTCTAGCCGCTAGAGAGCCTGCACCGTGGGCCGCACGATGATGTCGTTGATGTCGACCTCGGCGGGCTGGCCGATCGCGTAGGCAGCGCGCGAACATGAACGCCAGACAACCGGGAGTTCAAAACGGGTTCACCCGGGTTGTGGGAAACCTCCACCATCAACCGAGAAGAACGGAACAAGCCGGGCTCGGGGATGCGTGAACAGGATGGAGACACCCATGACCAAGCTCAATCGCATGATCCTGATTTCCGTTGCCGCCCTGACGGGTGCCGCCGTGACCACGAGCGCCATGGCCGCATCGAAACAGGACTGTAGGACATACGCCGAGAACGCCGTATTTCAGTCGAACACCATGCAGGCGCAGAACCGCGGCTGCACCGGCTGGCGCTGGCATAATTGGTATGACGGGCACTACAGCTGGTGCCGCAAGGTTTCGAAAGATACGGCTAGGGCCGAATATTGGGTCCGCCAGCAGACCATCGCGAACAACGGCCCCTGCTAGCGGCTTCAAGAGCTTAGAAGCATCGCCCGGCAAAATTGCCGGGCGATCGCTTGCCTTTTTGCCGCGCCCCTCAAGGCAAATTGCCCCCCCGTGCTATAGAGACCGTGGGCCTGGCCGTCCCTGGCTCAGGTTGCGCTCAAACAAGGGGATACTGATGGAGCAACACAATAATCGGTCCTGGATGACCGTCGCCGGCCTTTTCGTGGCCGGTCTTTTTATCGTCGGACTTGCCGTTTTCACCAGCAAGCCGTTCCAAGAAAACGTTCTGCAAGCCGAAGCCATCCACGAGACGGCTGGGGAATCCACGCAAGCGGAGCCGTCTGAGTCTGCGGACGAAGAGCCGTCCAAGGCCGCCCAAGACAAACCTGCGGGCACCGCCGCGGAAGAGTCGTCCGAAGTTGCGGAGGCGGCGCCAGCCGAAGCCGCCGAGGAGACGCCAGCCAAGCCTGCAGACGAACCACCATCGGAGGTCGCTGCCGCCGAGGATGCGCCCACTGCCGCGGAGGAAGCTGCGGAGACGAAGTCAGAGGCCACTGCTGCCGACGAGGAAGTCGCGGAGGCGAAGGGCGAAACCGCTGGGGCCGCGGACGAAGCGGCGGCTGCCGGGGAAGATCTGTGCTGCAAGCAAGGCGACGAGACACCGCCGCTCGAGCTGGTGCAGCAAGTGCCGCCGGGTGGGCTGCACAATCCCTATGACTGGAAGAAGCTGGTGGCGGAGTCGCCCGAGGACTATCTCGTGAAGCAGTTCCGTCTCCCGGGCTGCAACGAGTGTCACGGTGGCGGCGGCGGCGGCGGCTTCTGCCCGGCCCTATCCCAAGGCGTCTGGTTCTGGGGCAACACCGACGACGTGTTGTTCCGGCTGATTGCGATGGGCTCCAAGGCTCTGGAGGAGCAAGGCTTCACACGCATTCAGTGGGGCACTGTGAAAGCGCCGATGCCGGAAATGGGACACGTCATCAAGACGTCGGACCACCTCTGGAAGATCGTTTCCTTTATCCGGTCGATCAACCCTCCGGGAACCAACCCGCCGGAGAAGGTGATCCCCGGACGCTATACCCCGCCCGGAGACAAGGCAGCCGAGTAGCAATCCGCACGTATTGGAATCGCCCGGCCCCGCGCCGGGCGATTTCTTCTTTCAGGTGTCATACCGGCGCAAGCCACCACTTCCTTCGTCATGGCCGGGCTTGTCGTGAGCCTGCGCCCGGGCCGGCGAAGCCGGACCCGGGTGGCCATCCAATAGGGCCTAGCGGCAAATTTGTTCGTAAAGGTCTGCCCAAGTCGGGTCCGACAATCCTCGTCATACCGGCGCAAGCCGGTATCCAGTGCGCGAAGCGCAAATGAAAACTGGACCCCGGCTTTCGCCGGGGTGACGCCTAGCG
>MRWG01000400.1_pt1 | contig 55586 bp, 52 predicted proteins | sample 1013341 | NCBI WGS metagenome assembly MRWG01 (sample SAMN06117577, study PRJNA244670) | biofilm metagenome | biome: Water; feature: Cathode Biofilm; material: Biofilm; isolation source: microbial consortium enriched at the cathode of a solar microbial fuel cell | place: USA: District of Columbia ...
GTCAGCCAGTAGAGTTCGCTCATGTCACCGCTCCGTTTTTCGGGCCGTGAATCACGCAGCGCGTTGGAAATCAATGCATCCTGACCCTAAAGGGTGTCATATACTAGATCTAAAGCAGTAGCGTTTAGCACCCTAGCCGCACGACGTTTGCAGCACCGGTCGCAATCGTCACGTAATCCGCCCAAGCCTGCATGACCGGTCGCCGCCGCTCGAGCATGTCGGATCGGGCGTAGGACCGCTCCACCCGCCCGCCGATAGTGTGGGCGAGGACGGTTTCAGAGACTTCCCAGCCTGTTGCATCGGTGTCCTGCACCCACGTTCGGAAGCTGGTGCGGAATCCGTGCGGCCGGCCAGATTCGCCCATTTCGCGCATGAATTTCGAGAGGCCGGCATCGCTCACGGGATTGCCGTTCGCGATCGCGAAGAGGTACTCGCCACCGAGCGCCCTACGCGCCTCGACAATCTCCATTGCGGCGTCCGATAGCGGCACTCTAAAATCCCGCACTTGCCCACTTGACCCTTCATGCGCTCGGCGGGGACGGTCCACACGTCGCCCTCGATCTCGTCGAAGCGTGCGCCGCGACATCCCGAGGCGCGCACCAGTGTCAGCATCATGAAGCGCAGGCAGGCGGCAGTGGTGCCGCGCCCCTCGAGCCGCGCGAAGAGGTCGGGGATGTCCTGCCAATGCGTCGCCGCGATCGGCTCCGGCGTGTGGATCACCGCGCCAAGCATGTGTTGCGCCGCGTCGACGGTGAAGGGATCACAGTCGTAGCCCATGAGCTTTCCCTGTCGGAACACGATTCGAAGCCGCTGGATCGCCTTCTCGGCTGTGGGGTGCTTGGTGCGCCAGATCGGGGCCAGCGCGGCCTTGATGTCGTGCTGGCGGATTGAGCTGATCGGCTTGCGGCCGATCTTCGGGAAGATGTGCCGCTCCAACGGTGAGAGCCATCGGCCCGCTTTGCCATCGTTTCGGAGCGTTGCCTTGCGCGACTCGAGTACGTCGCGCGCCAGCGTCTCGAGTGTTGGATTGTCGCGCTCGATCTCGGCCCGGGCGGCCTCGATCTCGGCGCGCCGCTCGGTGATCGGATCGCGCCCCTGGGTGAGCACCGACGCCCATTTGTCGCGCTGGGCGCGCGCGTCGGCAAGGCTCACATCCGGCCAGGTGCCAAGCCCCATCTGCCGCCGTTTGCCTGCGAAGGAATAGCGCCACACCCATTTTCCGGTGCCGTCTGCCTTGTGCAGCTCGAGGCCCTTGCCATCGCCAAGCCTGCCCAGCCCGGCCTTGCGGATCGCTACCGCGGTGAGGTTCCCCATGATCTGGTCCGCCATCTGGTCCGCCACCGTGACGCCGGATTGCGTCACGTCGGGTCGGCCCTTGCTGGACGGCATCGGACAGACCCCGGCGAAAGGTAGGCGCGCCTAAAGCACGCGGTCAATAGCATTGGACGGTATCGGACAAGACTTCCATGCAGACCACCCGCACCAATCCTTTGGGGCCTACCGCCTTCGGCTACCTGAGGCCGGGTAATCGCGCTCCGCTCAAACGAAAAAGGCGGCACCTGTGCGCCGCCTTGCCGTCATGCCAGACATATGATCGCCTACCGGCCCCAGGAACGCACCGGGCCGCAATCCATATGCACGAAATTCGACCGCGAATACCGGCCCACACCGCCGCCCTGACAGGCCAGCGCGGCACGGTACACCTGTTCGACCGAGCGGCTGCCGAGGCGCAGATCGGCCGCTTGACCGATGATGTGGCGCGAATTCTTGGCCACCCCGCTGGAGCGGCGGCGCAGCATGGCGTTGGTCTGCGGGCTGCGATACCCACTGAGCAGGGTGTAGGATTCGTTCACATCGAGCAGGTTGTGGCTGGCGGCCATGATGTCGACGGTGCGGCGATCGATCACGCGGGTCTGATCGGTGCGCCAGTCGCGCATGAAAAGCGTGATTTCATTGAGCGCCTCGGGGATGTAGTCGCCCTCGACCCAGTATATCGTGTCGAGCCGTTCGCCCGTGCGTGGCGACACCATCCGAAGCCGCCGGATATCGCCGGCACCCCGTAGGAAACCGGCCGCATTGGTGAAGGTCGGGGCTGCGGTAATCGCCGTCGCGGCGAAAGCCGCAAGCAAGCCGCGCCGTGAAATTCCCGTCGAGCTGAAGTCTGCCATTGATAAGTGCGCCTGTCCCGTCGCCTGCCTTGAGCCGCTTTAGCGCGACCCGTGCTGTCCCCAGATGTACGGATTTTATGGCATATCGAGAATCATCAACCAACCCCCGATTCGACATATTGTGTCACGCGCAAGGGTTTCGGCGGGATTTCGCGCATCTTTGCGAAATGCGTGGCCAAAATGCGACCCCGCCGCCCGATCATCCCCGCTTCACGCCGATTTTCTTCCCTGTGACGCGAAAGTGTTAGGGAAGAATTGAGATATTTCCATATTCTTGGCTATAATTTCGTTGGCTAACATGAAGATGGTCGGTTTGTTTGAAGGGGATTGAGATGCCAGAGGGTTTGTCTCGCACGTGGCTCGGGATCGGGCTCGGCCTGTGGCTGGCGGGAGCCGCTGGCGCGCCGGTGGCGCGGGCCGAGGGCGCGCAGACTGCGGTGCCGACGGTGATCCCGGCGGTGATGGCAGGGGCTATGGCCAAGGCGCTCGACGCCGCACGCGACTCGGCCTTCCGTCAGGCTGTGGCCGAGGCGGCGGGCACCGACCGCGACCTCGCGGAATTCTACAGCGCGACCGACTATCGCCCGGTCTGGACAGGCGATGACGCCACCCACCGCGCGCGGCGTGCGGCGCTCTTGCGCGCGCTGGACGATGCGGCGCTGCACGGGTTGCCCGAGGGGCGGTACGGTCGCGCTGCGTTGCTGGCGCGCATGGCCGATATCCGTTCGACGCGCGAGATGGGCGAAGTCGAGGTGGCGCTGAGCCGCGCCTACCTCGCCTATGCGCGCGACGTGCAGTCGGGCGTGCTGGTGCCGGGCCGCGTGGACAGCGACATCAAGCGTAGCGTGCCCCGTCGGGCGGCGGGCGCGCTGCTGGCCGACATGATGCAGGGCGACCCGCGCGCTGTGTTGCGCGGGCTGCCGCCACAGACCAACGCGTATCGCCGCCTGATGAAGGAACGGCTCCGGCTGGAAGGGGTGATCGCACGGGGCGGCTGGGGCCCTGTCGTGCCCGGCGGCAAGCTAGAGCCGGGCGACGCTGGCGCGGCGGTGATTGCGCTGCGCGATCGGCTGGTCGCGAAGGGCTTTCTCGCGCGGAGCGCGACCGCGCGTTTCGACGGACGGATACAGGCTGCCGTGCAGGCGTTCCAGGCCGATCACGGGCTGGAGACCGACGGGATCGCCGGGCCCTCGACGATCGCCGCGCTCAACGTCTCAGCCGAGGAACGGCTTGCCTCGGTGCTCGTGGCGATGGAGCGCGAGCGCTGGCTGCCCGCCGAGCGCGGTGCGCGCCATATCCTTGTCAACCTCGCCGATTTCAGCGCCCGCATCCTCGATGACGACAGTGTCACCTTCGAGACGCGGGCGGTGGTCGGCAAGAACGCGGGCGGACGGCGCAGCCCGGAGTTTTCCGACGAGATGGAGCACATGATCGTCAACCCGACCTGGCACGTACCCCGGTCGATCACGGTCAAGGAATACCTGCCGCAGATGCAGGCCAACCGCAACGCTGCCGGGCACTTGCGGCTCTATGACAGCCGGGGCCGCGTGGTGCCCCGCAGCGCGGTGAATTTCAACGCCTATTCGGCGCGCAGCTTTCCCTTCCGGCTCAAGCAGCCGCCATCGACGCGCAACGCCTTGGGGCTGGTGAAGTTCATGTTTCCCAACAGGTACAACATCTACCTGCACGACACGCCGCAAAAGCACCTGTTCGACCGCGAGAAGCGCGATTTCAGCCACGGCTGCATCCGGCTCCAACAGCCCTTCGATTTTGCCTACATGCTGCTCGCCCCGCAGGAAGCCGATCCCAAGGGCCGGTTTCATGCCGTGCTCAACACCGGGCGCGAGACGCAGATTAACCTCGAACAGCACGTGCCGGTGCACCTGATATACCGTACCGCGATCACGCGTGCAGGTGGACGCACGCAGTATCGCGACGATGTCTACGGACGCGATGCGCGGATCTGGCAGGCGCTGGAACGGGCAGGGGTTTCACTGCGCGTGCATCGGAGCTAAATACCTCTCCGACAGAAGAGGTGGCGCATGTCCTACAGTATAGAAGAGGTGGCCCGGGCGCTCGGCGCGCGCGCCTTCGGGGCGACGGAGATCGCGGTGGACGGCGTGGCCGAGCCTGCCGATGCGGGCCCTGCTGATCTCGCCCTGGCGATGAAGCCCGACTATGCCGAGGGACTGGCGAAGGGTCGTGCGCGCGCTGCGGTGGTTTGGGACGGGGCCGACTGGCAGGCGATGGGGCTTGAGGCGGCGCTGGTTGCGCCGCGCCCGCGCTACGTGATGTCCGGGCTGACGAAACTGCTCGATCCCGGACAGGGCTGGGGCGGCGGCATCCACCCCTCGGCGGTGATCGACCCGGAGGCAGAGCTTGCCCCCGACGTGGCGGTGGGGCCGCTCGCCGTGATCTGCGGCGGCGCGCGCATCGGCGCGGGATCGGTGATCGGCCCCCAAGCCTTTGTCGGCACTGACGCGGTGTTGGGCGAGGGCGCGTTCCTGCGCGAGGGCGTGCGCATCGGCGCGCGGGTCCGCATCGGCGCGCGGTTCATCGCGCAGCCGGGCTGCGTGGTGGGCGGCGACGGGTTCTCCTATGTCACCCCCGAAACCTCGGCGGTGGAGCAGGGGCGCGCCACGCTGGGCGACATCGACGGGGCGCAGGCGCAGAGCTGGACCCGCATCCATTCGCTGGGTGGCGTCACCATCGGCGACGACGTGGAGCTTGGCGCCAACTGCACCATCGACCGCGGCACCATCCGCGACACCGCCGTGGGCGACGGCACCAAGATCGACAACCTGGTGATGATCGGCCACAATGTCATTGTTGGGCGCGATTGCCTGCTATGCGGGCTGGTGGGGATCGCCGGATCGACGCGGATCGGCAACAACGTTGTGCTCGCGGGCAAGACCGGCGTGAGCGACAACATCTTCATCGGTGACAACGTCATCACCGGCGGTGGCACGATCGTTCTGTCCAATATCCCCGCCGGACGAATGATGCTTGGCTATCCGGCGATGAAGATGGAAACCACGGTAGAGGTGTTCAAGGGCTTTCGCCGCCTGAAAAGATTGTTCGAGGATGTCTCTGGTCTTAAAAAAACCGTTACAGACCTGTCGCAGAAGAGCTGAGACAGCCCCCTTGGGGCGCAAACGGAAAGACCATGCCATGAGCACCATTCAGGATCGTGTGATAGAGATCATCGCCGAACAGGCGGTGCTGGAGCCCGCCGACGTCACCCTAGACAGCACGCTGGAGGATCTGGGCATCGACAGCCTCGGATTGGTCGAGAGCATCTTCGCCATCGAGGAGGCGTTCGACATCTCGGTGCCGTTCAACGCCAACGAGCCGGACAAGAGCGATTTCGACATCTCCTCGGTCCGCGCCATCGTCGCGGGTATCGAGCGGTTGATCGCGGAGCAGACGTGACGCGCGTCGTCATCACCGGGGCGGGCACGATCAACCCCCTCGGTGCCGATGTGCCCGCCACGCTGGAGGCCATGCGAGAGGGGCGCTGCGGTATCGGCGAGCTGGAGTTCCGCGATGTCGAGCGGTTGTCCATCCGCATCGGCGGGCAGGTGCGCGGCTACGATCCCGAAACGGTGTTCAACCGCCAGCAACTCGCGCTCTACGACCGGTTCACGCAGTTCACGCTCGTCGCCGCCCGGCAGGCGATCGCGCAGGCGGGGCTCGAGTTCAAGGGCGAGCTTGCGGCGCGGGCGGGCGTGATCCTGGGCAACTCGGGCGGCGGCATGACCACGCTCGACGACAATTACCGCTCGGTCTACGAGGAGGGCAAGAACCGCGTCCATCCCTTTGTTGTCCCGAAGTTGATGAACAACGCTGCCGCTTCGCACCTGTCGATGGAGTTTAATCTCAAGGGGCCGACCTTCACTGTTTCCACCGCCTGCGCGTCGTCCAACCACGCGATGGCGCAGGCGTTCCAGATGGTGCATGGCGGGATCACCCCGGTGATGGTGACGGGTGGCTCGGAATCCATGCTGTGTTTCGGCGGGGTCAAGGCGTGGGAGGGGTTGCGCGTGATGAGCCGCGACGCCTGCCGCCCGTTCTCGGCCAACCGCAACGGCATGGTGCAGGGCGAGGGCGCGGCGGTCTATGTCTTCGAGGAACTGGAGCACGCGAAACGGCGCGGCGCCGAAATCCTCGCCGAGGTGATCGGCTTTGCCATGACCTCTGACGCCGCCGATATCGTGATGCCGTCGAAGCAGGGCGCGGCGCGGGCGATGGCGGGCGCGCTGCGCGATGCGCGGGTGGACCGCGAAGAGGTGGGCTACATCAACGCCCACGGCACCGGCACCGCCGCCAACGACAAGACCGAGTGCGCGGCGGTGGCCGACGTGTTCGGTGCCCATTCCGACCGGCTGATGATCTCGTCCACCAAGTCGATGCACGCGCATCTCATTGGCGCGACTGGCGCGGTCGAGCTTCTGGCTTGCATCATGGCGCTGCGCGACGGGGTGATCGCGCCGACCATCGGCTACGAGGAGCCGGACCCCGAATGCGCGCTCGACGTGGTGCCGAACGAGGCGCGCGAGGCCCACGTCGAGGTGGCGCTATCGAACGCCTTTGCCTTTGGCGGGCTGAACGCGGTGCTGGCGCTCAGGCGGTTTGCCTGAGCGCCATTGCCTGGCGGGTCACTTGTCCAGCGTCGAGGCGGCATTATACGCCGCGGTAAACCCCGAGAGCGAGACGTCGATGCTGACGTTCTGGTCGGGTGCCTGCGCCGGAACAATCTCGATCTGGGCTTGCGCGCCTTTCTTGAGCGCCTCGACCTCGGGCCCCGTGAGCCCGATCCGCGCGAAACAGCCGCCCATCGTGCAGAACGAGTACGCGTAGCTCTTGGCCTTGCCGTCATCGACCGAGAGCTTCACCTCTTCGGTGAGCAGCGTGCCGAGCGGCACGGCGATGGTGGCCCCCGCCACGATATTGCCGGCCCCCTCAAGGCGGTAGAGCGTGAATTCGGCCACCGGGTTGCCCTCGGACTCGGTCAGGAGCTGATACATCTGACACATATCCTCGCCGCCCTCGGTGGGGAAGCAGCGCACCGACCAGTCGTCATGGGTTTCCTTGATATATGCTTGGCTCTCCTCGGCTATTTCGCGTCCGGTGTCGAGCCCGGCCACGGGGGCCGACGGCCCGTCCGCGTCACCGGCTGCGGCCGCGCCGTCGGTGGTGGTTTGGCCGTCCGTTGTGACCTCGCCGTCGGTGGTGGTCTCTTGCGCGCCCGCGGCGGTCGAGAGCGCCAGAAGCGCGGTCAGGGACAGGTGGAGCAGGGTCTTGGTCATGTCTTCCCCTTCGAGTCTGTACAGAGTCACGATGTCGCCTCTAGCACGGCGATGTGGGACTGTCAGGGCGAAATTGCGCGCGGTGGCAGCGGCGCGTTGCCGAAAACCTCGCCGGGACACCGTGATCTCGAAGGTATGATTGCTAAGCAGGGGCTACGTGAAAAAACAAGAAAGAGGCCGCAAGGCCTCTTTCCGGTTTTCTCCCCGTCGGACTGGCCGACTTAGTCATTGATCGAAACGCTAGGGCACAAGCGGCAATCCGTCAACAGTCCAGTTGCCGAGGCTTGGAAAAACCTGCGGAAAAAAAGGCCGCACCCGGGGCGCGGCCAGTCTGACAGGGAGGAAGTGCCGGCGCCAGAGGACATTCGGCGCCGGACATGCTTTCAGACTGGCACGAAAGGGTTAATTTTGTATGGTCACGGCGTGACGATTTCTGGACGGGGAGTGCAGGGCACGTGAGTGAGACGATTTTCACCGGGGGCGGCGGGCCGGAATATGCCACGCCGCAGGAGATGCTGCTGAAATACGGCAACCGGCACGGGCTCATCGCCGGGGCCACCGGCACCGGCAAGACGGTGACGCTGCAGATCCTGGCCGAGGGGTTCTCGGACGCGGGCGTGCCGGTGATCCTGTCCGACATCAAGGGCGACGTGTCGGGTATGGCCGTGCCGGGCAGCCCCGACCAGAAGCTGCACGCGGCATTCACGTCGCGGGCCGAGAAGATCGGCTTCGACGCCTACCGCTATGACAGCTTCCCGGTGATCTTCTGGGACATCTTCGGCGAGCAGGGCCACCCGATGCGCACCACCGTGTCGGAGATGGGGCCGCTGCTGCTGTCGCGGCTGATGGGGCTTTCGGATGCGCAGGAGGGCGTGCTCAACATCGCCTTTCGCGTGGCCGACGAAGAGGCGCTACCGTTGCTCGATCTCAAGGATTTGCAGGCGCTCCTGACCTTCGTAGGCGAGAGCGCCGACGATCTGTCGTTGCGCTATGGCAACGTGGCCACCGCATCAGTGGGGGCGATCCAGCGCGCGCTTCTTGTGCTCGAAAACCAGGGCGGCGCGCATTTTTTCGGCGAACCGGCGCTCGACCTGGCCGATCTCATGCGGGTCACGCCCGAGGGGCGCGGCCATGTCAACATCCTCGCCGCCGACAAGCTGGTCCACTCGCCCCGGCTCTATGCCACCTTTCTCTTGTGGCTGTTGTCGGAACTGTTCGAGCAACTGCCCGAGGTGGGCAACCCCGACAAGCCGCGGCTCGTGTTCTTCTTCGACGAGGCGCATCTCTTGTTCGACGATGCGCCCAAGGCGCTGACCGACAAGGTAGAGCAGGTGGCGCGGCTGATCCGCTCCAAGGGGGTGGGAGTGTATTTCATCACCCAGAACCCCGACGACGTGCCCGAGGATGTCCTCGGTCAGCTCGGCAACCGGTTCCAGCACGCGCTGCGCGCCTTTACCGCGCGCGACCAGAAGGCGCTCAAGCGCGCCGCCGAGACCTACCGCCCCAACCCGCGCTTCGACACGGTCGAGGCGATCCGCGACGTGGGCACCGGCGAGGCGGTGACCTCGCTCCTGCAGGACAAGGGTGTGCCCGGCGTGGTCGAGCGTACGCTCATCCGTCCACCCGCCACACGGCTTGGCCCCTGCGATACGACCACGCGCCGCGACGTGATCGCCGCCTCGCCAGTGGCGGGGAAATACGAGGCCGCGCTCGACCGGCGCTCGGCCTTCGAGATGCTCGCCGCCCGCGCCGAGGCTGCGGCAAAGGCTGCCGAGGAGGCGGAAACCGCCGAAGCCGAAGCGGAGGAGGAGGCGCGCGAGTTCCGTGCCGCACGGCGCTATTCGGGCAGCGCGCGGGCCGGACGTACCCGTCGTGGTGCCGCGACCGAGAGCCTCGGCGACGCAATCGCCTCGGCGGTGGTCAAGGAACTGAAGGGCACCACCGGACGACGCATCGTGCGCGGCATCCTCGGCGGGCTGTTTCGCGGGCGCTGAGGGCTCAGGTCAGGTCGCGCGTCGCCAGGTCGTCGCGCAGTGCGGCATAGACCCGCTCTGCGATGCGGATGCGCCGGGGCCGCAGCGCTGGCGTCTCGACCCGGATGAGCGCCTCGATCCCGACGAAAAACGGCAGCACCAGCCGCCGCTCGGCCTCGGTGAGGGCAAATGCCTCGACGAAGGCATCGCGCATCCCCTCGTCCACGCCGCACCACATGCGCCCCGAGGGGCAGACGCCGCGCCGCGCCATGTGCATCAGAAACCGCGCAATATCCTTGAGCACGGGCATCCGCCCCGAGCCGCCGGTGTCGATGCCGGTGAGTGTCTTGCCGTTCACCAAAAGATTGCTGGGGTGAAAATCACCGTGGCAGATCGCCACCCGCCAATCGGCCCCCTCGATGCGTCCGGCGATCCGCCCGATTCCAGAGAGGATTCCTGCCTCGATCCCGCGCAATACCGGGAAGGGCTGGCCCTGTGTCGCCCGTTCGGCACGGGCGAGCCAGCCTGCACAGCGTGCCGCGCGCCAGCCCTCCGACACATCCGTGTAACGCCGCAGCCACGCGGCGGCGGGCGCGAGCCGAGCTGCGCGTCGGTCCGCGCGCAGCCGCGCGATACGGTCGAGCAGCGGTGTCCCGGGCGCACGCTCCATCACCATCAGGCGTATCTCGGGCAGAAAGGCCAACGGCTCGGCAGTGCGGAACCGCGCGCCCTGCATGTAGGGCCAGATGCGGCACGCCTCGCGCCATTCACGCGCTTGCATCTCGGCGGTCTCGGGTGTGGCGAGGCGAAAGATCGCCTCGCGCCCTTGCCAGGTTCCGGCATGGATGCGGCGCTTGCCCGGAATGTGGCGGATGAGCGCGCCGATCTCTGCACCGTCTGGCAGATCGCTCTCGGCGGGCAGGGCGGGCAGGGAGACGGGATCGCTCATACGGTCGAGTTTTTCCCACCACCGCGGGGGCGTCAACCGAATTGCACCGCCGCCCGCCCACCGCTATGGTCGAGCCCTGAAATCAGGCAGCGGGAGCAAGGCATGGCAGAGACACCGGTCACGGAGCTGAGCTTCGAGCAGGCGATGGCCGAGCTCGAGGATGTGGTCGGCCGCCTCGAACGGGGCGATGTTGCGCTCGACGAGTCGATCGCCCTCTACGAGCGGGGCGCGGCCCTGAAGAAGCGCTGCGAGGCGAAGCTGAAGGAAGCCGAGGAGAAGGTGGCCGCCATTACGCTCGATGCCGAGGGCAACCCGACGGGCACGGCGCTGGTCGAGGGACCGTGATGTCCGACGGCCTCGCGGATCACCGCGCGGCGCTCGCCCTCGACGCCGAGCTTGCACTGGCCCCGATCGAGACCGCCCTCGCCGCGCAGGAGGGGCCGGTCGCGGATGCGATGCGTTACGCGGTGCAGGGCGGCAAGGCCATTCGTGCCGTTCTGGTGATGGAGGGCGCGCTGCTCTTCGGGATAGAGAGGGCCATGTCCGCGCCCGCCGCGGCGGCGATCGAGGCGATCCATGCCTACTCGCTCATTCATGACGACCTGCCTTGCATGGATGACGACGACATGCGGCGCGGCAAGCCAACCGTCCACCGCAAGTGGGACGAGGCGACGGCGGTGCTGGCTGGCGACGCGTTGCAGGCGCTGGCGTTCGAGCTGATATGCGACGCAGTCTGCCCCGACGCCGCCCGGCTTGCGCTGGTGCGGGGCCTCTCCCGCGCTGCCGGTGTCGGCGGCATGGTGGGCGGTCAGGCGCAGGATATCGCCGCCGAGAGCGCGGCCACGCCCCTTACGCTCGACGAGATCACCGGGCTTCAGGCGGGCAAGACCGGCGCACTCATCTGCTGGGCGGCGACGGCGGGGGCGGTGATGGCGCAGGCCCCGGTGTCGCGTGTCCGCGCGCTCCAGACATATGGCGAGTGCCTCGGCCTCGCCTTCCAGATCGCCGATGACATTCTCGATGTCGAGGGCGACGCGGTGATGACCGGCAAGGCTGTGGGCAAGGACGCCGCCGCGGGCAAGGCCACCTTCGTGTCGCTGCTCGGCCTCGACGCGGCGCGGCACCGCGCCACGAGCCTTGTGGACACCGCCTGTGACGCCCTATCTGTATTCGGTGAGGAGGCGCAAAGCTTGCAGGCGCTCGCACGCTTCGTTATCTCGCGCCAGAACTGATGAACCCCGGGGAGGGGCCCGATGTCCGACACTCCGAGCACACCGCTTCTCGACCAGGTACACATACCGTCCGACCTCAAGAGGCTGAGCGACGCGGAGTTGCAGCAACTTGCCCGCGAGCTGCGTGCCGAAACCATCGCAGCAGTGTCGGAAACCGGCGGCCATCTCGGTGCGGGGCTCGGGGTGGTGGAATTGACGGTGGCGCTGCACCACGTGTTCGATGCGCCGCGCGACAAGATCATCTGGGACGTCTCGCACCAGAGCTATCCGCACAAGATCCTCACCGGTCGCCGCGACCGCATCCGCACCCTGCGCCAGAAGGGGGGGCTGTCGGGCTTCACCAAGCGGTCGGAAAGCCCTTATGACCCGTTCGGTGCGGCGCATTCCTCCACCTCGATCAGCGCCGCATTGGGCTTTGCCGTGGCGCGCGACCTCGGCGGCGCCTGTGATACCGGTCACGGCGATGCCATCGCGGTGATCGGCGACGGCGCGATGTCGGCGGGCATGGCCTTCGAGGCATTGAACAACGCGGGCCACCTGCAAAAGCGGCTCATCGTCATCCTCAACGACAACGAGATGTCCATCGCACCTCCGGTGGGGGCGCTGTCGTCCTATCTCTCGCGGCTCTACGCGGGCGCGCCGTTCCAGGATTTCAAGGCCGCCGCCAAGGGCGCGATCTCGATGCTGCCGCCGCCCTTCCAGGAGGGTGCTCGCCGCGCCAAGGACATGCTCAAGGGGCTTGCCGTGGGCGGCACGCTGTTCGAGGAGCTGGGCTTCAGCTACGTCGGCCCCATCGACGGCCACGATCTCGATCAGCTCCTTCCCGTGCTGCGCACCGTCAAGGCGCGGGCCACCGGGCCGATGCTGATCCATGTGCTGACAAAAAAGGGCAAGGGCTATGCTCCCGCAGAGCGCGCGCGCGACGGCGGCCATGCCACGGCGAAGTTCGACCTCGTCACCGGCAAGCAGAAGAAGACGCCGTCGAACGCACCCAGCTACACCCGCGTCTTTGCCGAGTCGCTCCTGTCAGAGGCCGCCGACGATCCGCGCATCTGCGCCATTACCGCCGCCATGCCTGACGGCACCGGGCTCGACCTCTTCGCCGAACGCTACCCGTCGCGCTGCTTCGACGTGGGTATCGCCGAGCAGCACGCGGTAACTTTCTCCGCCGGGCTCGCGGCGGGGGGAATGCGGCCGTTCTGCGCGCTCTATTCCACCTTTCTGCAACGCGGCTACGATCAGGTCGTGCACGACGTCGCGATCCAGCGCCTGCCGGTGCGCTTCGCCATTGACCGCGCCGGGCTCGTCGGCGCCGATGGCGCGACCCATGCCGGCAGCTTCGACATCACCTTTCTCGCGACCCTGCCGGGCTTCGTGGTGATGGCCGCCGCCGACGAGGCCGAACTCAGACACATGGTCGCCACCGCGGCGCGCCACGATAGCGGCCCCATCGCGTTCCGCTATCCGCGCGGCGAGGGCACCGGCATCGAGATGCCCGAGCGCGGCACCCCGCTGGAGATCGGTCGCGGCCGCATCATGCAGGAGGGGGCCGATGTGGCAATCCTGTCCTTCGGTACGCGGCTTTCCGAGGTCATGACCGCCTGCGAATCCTTACGCGCGCGCGGCATCACCCCCACCGTGGCCGATGCCCGCTTTGCCAAGCCACTCGACACCGAAATGATCCTCGATCTTGTGGCAAGGCACGATGCCATGATCACCATCGAGGAGGGCTCCATTGGCGGGTTCGGCAGCCATGTCAGCCACCTGCTGGCCGAATCCGGCGTCTTCGACAACGGGTTCAAATTCCGCTCGATGGTGCTCCCGGATATTTTCATCGACCAGGCGAGCCCCGCCGACATGTATGCCACCGCCCGGCTCTCCGCCTCCGATATCGAGGCGCGCGTGCTGGAGGTGATGGGCCTCGGACAGGTGCGGGACAAGCGCGCCTGACGGCCCGAGCCCGGTCACAGGAAAGGAGCGTTCCAATGATCCGTCTCCTCGCCCTCTGTATCGCCCTCGCGCTCGGCGCGCCCGCCCATGCGCTCGAAACCGGCGCCGGGCCGGTCACCGTCACCCGCATGATCGCCGGGCTTGACGAACCCTGGGCACTCGGCTTCCTGCCCGGCGGCGGCGTCCTCGTGACCGAGCGGGACGGGCGGCTGCTCCTTCACCGCGACGGCGAGACGCGCACGGTCGCCGGTGTTCCGACGGTCGCCGCGATCGGGCAGGGCGGACTACTCGACCTGCTGGTGCCGCGCGATTTCGCGACCACCCGCACGCTGTTCTTTACCTACGCCAAACCTCAGCGAAACGGCGCCGGCACGGCGGTGGCGCGCGCCCGGCTCTCGCAGGACGGCCAGAGGCTAGAGGATTGGCGCGCGATCTTCGAGCTGACGCCGGGATCCTCGGGCGGGCGGCATTTCGGTTCGCGCCTCGTCGAGGGCGAGGACGGAACTCTCTTCGCCACCATCGGCGAGCGCGGCGACCGTCCCTCGGCGCAAGATCTCTCGCGCGAGAACGGCTCGGTGATCCGCATTGCCCGCGACGGCACGATCCCCGAAGGCAACCCCTTCACCGATACGCAAGGCGCAAGGCCCGCCATCTGGTCCTACGGTCACCGTAACCCGCAGGGCGCGGCGCGCGGCACGGACGGCACGATCTGGGTGGTCGAGCACGGGGCCAAGGGCGGTGACGAGATCAACCGCATCCGCCGCGGCGCCAATTACGGCTGGCCGGTGATCTCCTACGGGCGCCACTACTCGGGTGCGAAGATCGGCGAGGGCACCCACAAGGCGGGCATGGAACAACCCGCATTCTACTGGGATCCGTCCATCGCGCCCTCGGGGATGATGATCTACTCGGGTCGTCTCTGGCCCGAATGGCGCGGCCACATCTTCGTGGGCTCGCTCAAGTTCGGGCTGATCTCGCATCTCGCGGGCACGCCCCTGCGCGAGGTCGAGCGGCTGAAATCGCCCGAAACCGCGCGCGTCCGCGACATCCGCGAGGCCCCAGACGGCTCGATCTGGTTTCTGAGCGTCGGCAACGGTGCCGCCTACCGGATGACGCCGCGCTGATCTTCTTCTTGGCCGAAATACCCCGGGGGTGTGGGGGCTGGCTCCCACGGGGGCGTCACTGCATCCTGAGCGCCCCGTCGAGGCGGATCACCTCGCCGTTGAGATAGCCGCATTCGACGATGAACCGCGCCAGCCGCGCATATTCGTCGGGATCGCCCAGCCGCTTGGGAAAGGTCACCTCGGCGGCGAGGCTATCCTGTACCTCCGGCGGCAGGCCGCGCATCATCGGCGTGGCGAAGATGCCCGGCGCTATGGCCATCACCCGGATGCCCTCGCGCGCCAGATCGCGCGCCATCGGCAGCGACAGCCCCACGATCCCGCCTTTCGAGGCGGCATAGGCGGCTTGGCCCTTTTGCCCGTCGAAGGCGGCGATGGACGCGGTGTTGACGATCACGCCGCGCGCACCATCGTCGCCGGGGGCGTTCCCGGCCATCTCGGCGGCGGCGAGACGGGCGACGTTGAACGTGCCCACGAGGTTGATGTCGATGGTGCGGCGAAAGGCGTCCAGCGGGTGCGGTCCGTCACGGCCCAGCGTCTTGGCCCCGGTGGCGATGCCGGCACAGTTGATTGCCGCCGTGATCCGGCCCATCGCGGATTTGGCGTGCGCGATGGCGGCGGCGACCGATGCCTCGTCGGTCACGTCCGTCTCGGCGAAATGCGCGCCGATCTCGGCGGCAACGGCCTGCCCGCGCTCCGCATCGCGGTCAAGCAGCGTCACCTGTGCGCCCGCGCCGCGAAAATGGCGGGCCGTCGCCTCGCCGAGGCCCGAGGCCCCACCGGTTATTATCGCGGCTGTGTCTGTCATGCGCATGGGGGCCTCCCGCAGTAAATGAACAATTGTTCAAATACAGCGCCCCGCCGCGCCTGTCAAAACACTTCGGCCCACCCTCGTGCCACACTCCGAGATTGCCTTTGACGCCATGTCCGACTACGCCTGAAAAAGCGACAACATGAAGGGAGGCGACGATGCGCACGAAAGCTGCGGTAGCGATGGAGGCGGGCAAGCCTCTGGAAATCATGGAGGTTAATCTCGACGGGCCCAGGGCAGGCGAGGTGCTGGTCGAGATCAAGGCCACGGGCCTGTGCCACACCGACGAATTCACCCGCTCGGGCGACGACCCCGAGGGGATTTTTCCCGCCATTCTCGGCCACGAGGGTGCGGGCGTCGTGATCGAGGTAGGCGAGGGGGTGACAAGCCTCGAAGTGGGCGATCACGTGATCCCGCTCTACACCCCCGAATGCCGCGAATGCGAGTACTGCCTCAACCCCAAGACCAACCTGTGCCAGAAGGTCCGCGCGACCCAAGGGCAGGGCCTCCTGCCCGACGGCACGACGCGGTTCTCCATGCTCGACGGCACGCCCATCCATCACTACATGGGCTGCTCGACCTTTGCCAACCACACCGTGGTCCCCGAGATCGCGCTTGCCAAGGTGCGCAAGGATGCGCCTTTCGACAAGATCTGCTACATCGGCTGCGGCGTGACCACCGGCATCGGCGCGGTGGTCAACACCGCCAAGGTGGAACTGGGCAGCCGCGCCATCGTGTTCGGCCTCGGCGGTATCGGCCTCAACGTCATCCAGGGCCTGCGGCTCGCCGGGGCGGCGCAGATTGTCGGCGTTGATCTCAACCCGACCAAGGCCGATATGGCGCGCCATTTCGGCATGACCGATTTCGTCAATCCCAAGGACGTCGAGGGCGACATCGTCGCTCATCTCGTCGAGCTGACCGGCGGCGGGGCGGATTACACCTTCGACGCCACCGGCAACGTCAACGTCATGCGCACGGCGCTCGAAGCCGCGCACAAGGGGTGGGGCGAGAGCATCATCATCGGCGTGGCTCCCGCAGGCGCCGAGATCAGCACCCGGCCCTTCCAGCTTGTCACCGGTCGGGTCTGGCGCGGCACCGCCTTCGGCGGCGCGCGCGGGCGCACCGACGTGCCCAAGATCGTCGACATGTACATGTCGGGCATGATCGAGATCGACCCGATGATCACGCATAAACTCACCCTCGAGCAGATCAACGAGGGGTTCGAGCTGATGCACAAGGGAGAATCGATCCGCGCGGTGGTGGAATACTGACACCCCCCGCGCGCCTGCGCCTTGCCCTCCGGGGCGGGGCGCACTAGGACGTGGCGCAGGCAACAAGGGGTGCGCGAGACATGGCCAACGACCTTTTCAACTCCTTCATGACCGGCCCCGACGAAAAGGGCCGGTTCGGCGATTTCGGCGGGCGTTTCGTGTCCGAGACGCTGATGCCGCTCATCCTGGAACTCGAAGAGCGCTACGAGTACGCCAAGACCGACCCGGATTTCTGGGCCGAGATGCATTTCCTGTGGAAGCATTACGTGGGCCGCCCCAGCCCGCTCTACCATGCCGAGCGGCTGACCGAGCGGCTGGGCGGCGCGAAGATCTATCTCAAGCGCGACGAGCTCAACCACACCGGCGCGCACAAGATCAACAACGTGCTGGGCCAGATCATCCTCGCCCGCCGGATGGGCAAGACCCGGATCATCGCCGAGACGGGGGCGGGCCAGCACGGCGTCGCCACCGCCACCGTCTGCGCCAAGTTCGGGCTGAAATGCGTGGTCTACATGGGTGCCACGGATGTCGAGCGGCAGGCGCCCAACGTGTTCCGCATGCGGCTCCTGGGGGCCGAGGTGGTGCCCGTCACCTCCGGGCGCGGCACGCTCAAGGACGCCATGAACGACGCGCTGCGCGATTGGGTGACCAACGTGCGCGACACGTTCTACTGCATCGGCACGGTGGCGGGTCCGCACCCCTACCCGGCGATGGTGCGCGATTTCCAGTCGATCATCGGCAAGGAAACCCGCGAGCAGATGATGGAGGCCGAGGGCCGCTTGCCCGACACGCTGATCGCCGCCATTGGCGGCGGGTCGAACGCGATGGGGCTGTTCTACCCGTTCCTCGATGACAAGGAGGTGGGGATCATCGGTGTCGAGGCCGGGGGCCACGGCGTCGATGACCGGATGGAACATTGCGCCTCGCTCACCGGCGGACGCCCCGGCGTGCTGCATGGCAACCGTACCTACCTGTTGCAGGACGATGACGGGCAGATCCTCGAAGGGCATTCGATCTCGGCAGGGCTCGACTATCCCGGCATCGGACCCGAGCATAGCTGGCTGCACGAGACGGGGCGCGCGAAATACGTCTCGATCACCGACAAGGAGGCGCTGGCGGCGTTCCAGCTCAGTTGCGAGACTGAAGGTATCATCCCGGCGCTGGAGCCGTCCCATGCGCTCGCCCATGTCACCAAGATCGCGCCCGACCTGCCGCGCGATCACCTGCTGGTCATGAACATGTGCGGCCGTGGCGACAAGGACATCTATACCGTCGCCAAGCATCTCGGCTTCGACATCGAGAGCGGCGGCTGAACCTGTTCATCGAAGCGCCGGTGGATGGGTCGATGGTGGTGCGGAGTCAGCGGTCGATGTCCGGGGTCGGGGGTGGCCTGTAGCGGTCGTTGCTGTGAGCCGCGCCATCGACAGGCCGCGGGCTGGCGATCCGACGGATTTTCAGGGCGCTTTATGCTTGCCGAATCCGAAAAACCTGTAATCGGTGCGCGAGCTTAGACAAATCGCCAGTCCGGGGGGCGGCCTGGCGATGGCGCGGCGGCCTTCGGCCTCGATTCCGCGCCCGGGGGCAAGAACCGAATGGCAGGGTCAGACCACAAGTCCCCACCGCTTATTCGCCCCGCTCAGGCGGCGGCGTGCTGCTCCAACACCTCCAGCGGCACGATGTCGAGCGCGCGGGCATGGGTGGCTGCGAGCCGCACCTGCGGCGCACAGCCCTCCTCGTGGGCCTGAAGGAACCGCGCCGCGCACAGGCACCACTGATCCCCCGGTTTCAGCCCGGCAAAGCCGAATTCCGGGCGCGGCGTGCTCAGGTCGTTGCCGACATACTTGGAAAAGGCGAGGAACTCTGCCGTCATCAGCGCACAGACCGTGTGGCTGCCGCGATCCTCGGCACAGGTGTTGCAATGCCCGTCGCGAAAGAACCCGGTCACGGGATCGGACGAGCAGGGTGAAAGCGCCCCGCCCAGCACGTTCTCGGAAGTGTCCATCGTGGTCATGCGCGCGATCTCCTCCGCAGGATCGTAGCGCATACCGCGAGGCCGTCAAACCCTCCATCAGGCATCAGGCATCAGGTATCAGAGGCCCGAGGCCGTCGTCGTCTCAAGTAGGTCAAAGGTCTTGTCACCCCGCGCGTTGAATTTCTGAAGACTGTCGCCGTGGCGCAGGACCGTCAGGCAGCGATAACGCCCCGCGTCCTGTGCCATCGACACGCAAACCTCGTTGCCATCGGTGATCGCATAGTGGCCCGTCCCGGACCAGCCACCGCCCTGCAATTCGCCTTGCAGCACATTCGTCGGCGCATAGTGGAAGTTGAAGACCTTGTCGCCGGCACGCGCAACCACGCGCTTGCCCACGAGCAGCTCGGCGATCTCGTCCGAGCTGAGCCTTTCGGCCCCGCTTGCGAGCGCCTCTTCGAGCGCCGTGCCGGCGCTCGCGCTTGTTGCGGCCATGAGCGTGCAGCACGCCGCGATGACTACAGGTGTCGGGTAAGTCATGGATCTACTCCTTGCTTGTCCATCCCGCCCGGCATTCAGGCACGCCGGACCAGCACAGCTTGCCCCCGGCAACGTCGGAAAGCTTGATTTCCGGATGACAATTCCTGACACTTCCATGATATCTGCCCGAAAGGCGTGACGTCATGGCGTATCGTTTCGGCGAGTTCACGCTCGATCGCTCGGCCGGTCTTCGGGCGGGGGACGCGCCTGTGGCGCTTGAGCCGCAGGCGCTCCGGTTGCTGGAATTCCTGATCGAGCACCGCGCGCGGGTCGTGACCAAGCAAGACCTGATCGAAGAGATATGGCAGGGCCGGGCGATCACCGACGCGGCGCTGGCAACGCGCATCCGGGCGGTTCGGCGGGCTCTCGGGGATGACGCGGCGCAGCAGGCCTATATCCGCACCTATCCCAAGCGCGGCTTCCAGTTCGTGGCCCCGGTTCGGGACGCGAATTCCGCGATCCGCCTGCCAAGGCTCAAAGCGCTCGCACTTGTGGCGGTTTTTGCACTTGCGTTATTCGGCGCGTGGTTCGTGCTTCGGCCCCCCGGTGCCGACGGCGGCACGGCCGGCAGGCCGTCGGTCGCGGTGCTGCGGTTCGATAATCTCGGGGAGGGGGCTGGCCACCGGTCCTTCGCAGATGGCCTGACCGAGGACCTGACCGCGCACTTGTCGCGCTACAAGGAATTGTTCGTCATTTCCGCCGGGACGGTCTTTACCTACGGCGACGGGGCGCTTCGCCCGCTCGATGCCTCCCGCGAGTTCGGAGTCTCTTACGTCGCGCGCGGCAGCGTGCGACGGGATGGCGGGCGCATACGGGTCACCAGCGAGCTGATCGAGATCGCCACAGGCCACACCCTGTGGGCCGAGCGCTACGACCGGGCGCTGACGGACATATTCGCCGTGCAGGACGATATCAGCCGCTCGATCGCGGGCACCCTTGTCCCGCAGATCCTGAAGGATGGCGGACAGCGCGCCACCAGGGTGCCGACCGCAGACATGGGCGCCTGGGAGCTCTACCTCGAGGCGCGTCTCCGGCAGGGTCGCTACAGCCGCGCCGATCAATCGGAGGCGGTGCGTCTTGCCCGGCGTGCGGTGGCCAAGGATCCCGGTTTCGCGGCGGCGCATTCGCTGATGGCACGGGCGCTCGGGACACTGTTCTTCTTTGGCTGGACGGAAGAACCCGGCGACACCATGGCCGAGGCGAGGGCCGCCGCGAGGCGCGCAATCGCGCTCGACGACAGCGATCCGCAGGCCTATGCCGCGCTTGGCTATATCCAGCGCTTTGCCGGGCAGGCGGAGCCCGCGATTGCCAATCTGGAGCGCGCCGTCGCGCTCAACCCCAATGACGCCCGCATCCGGCTGGAATTGGCCCACACGCTCGATTGGTTCCGCCTACAGGAGCGTGCGCTGCCGCAGATCGAGCTTGCCATCCGGCTCAGCCCGCGCGACCCGCTGATCCAGAACATGTATTTCTACAAGGGACACATCCTGTTCCACCTCGGCAGGCACGACGATGCGCTCGCGGCGGCGCGGCAGCTTGGCAGCGTCGCAAGCAGCGACACCTGGCGGGTTTTCCACCACCTGCTGCGCGCCGCGAACCTCGCGCAAATCGACAGGGCGGAGGACGCAGCGGCGGCCATCGCGGATGCGCTGGCGGTCAATCCGTCACTGTCGCTCTCGGTGATGCGCGCACAATTCGAAAAGAGCCGCAACCACCCGGAAAACCGCCGCGCCTGGCTGGCCGCGCTCGAGCGGGCGGGGCTGCCGCCATAGCCCGATCAGCTTTCCTCGAGCACCGTCTCGAATCCCTCGAATTCCGGCGGGCCCAACAGCGCGTCCTGCGTGGTCCGGTTGCCCGCGTCCTTGTGCGCGGCACGAAAGGCGTCGGATTTCGTCCATGCCTCGAACGCCGCGCGGCTCTCCCAGATGACATGGCTGGAATAGAGCCGGTGGCCGTCGCCCTCGGGCCCCTTCAGCAGGCGAAACTCGCGAAAGCCGGGGACGCTGGCCAGGTGGCTTTCGCGCTCGGCCCACATCCTTTCGAAACCGTCCTCGAAGCCCGGCTTTACGCGGAACCGGTTCATGGCGATGAATGTCATGTCGTGCCCTTCCTTGTATCGGTGTGAAAGGCTGGCTTGGGCCGCGCGTGCGAGCGCTCCCGCCTCGCCCTGCGATCATAGCGCCCCGGCGCGCACTGGCAAGCCGTGCTCAGAGCGCCGCTACGATGCTGCGCAGTGCGTCGATATTGGCTTCCCGCACCCCGTCCTCGCGAAAGCCGCGATCGGCGGAGGTGACCACGATCACCGCGTCGCGGGTGCGGTCGATATAGATATACTGGCCATAGATGCCGTGGGCATAGAATTCGCCCTCGCGCGCGTCGGCGGGCATCCACCAGTGCAGCCCGTATTGCAACGCGCCCTCGGGCGTCGGTGCGCTCGGCACCGTCGAGGCGGCGATCCAGCCTGTGGGCACGATCTGCTGCCCGCCATAGCGGCCCATCTTCGCCACCATCAGCCCGAAGCGGGCATAGTCGCGCGTCGTCAGGTTGAGCCCGCCCAGCGCAAAGGCCACACCCTCGCCATCGGTGATGTAATCGGGCTCCGCCTCGAGCCCCAACGGCGCGATGATCCGCTCCGACAGCAGGCCTGGCAGGGCGCGCCCGGTGGCCCCCCGCAGCGCCATCGCCAGCGCGTGCGTGTCGATGGAGACGTATTTCCACCGCGTCCCCGGTGGCGCGGCGCGCGCGCTCAGCCCGGCGGCGAATCCGTCCATGGAGCCGCCAAGCGCCAGCACACGGCCCATGCGGTTGATGTCGGAATCGTAGTCCAGATAATCCTCGTCAAACTCCAGCCCGCTCGTCATCTGCAGAAGCTGCCGCAGCGTCACCCCGTCATAGGCGCTGTCTGCCAGGCGTGGCGCGTAGCGCGTCACCGGATCGTCCAGCGAGTCGATCTCGCCGCGTTCAAGCGAAATCCCGATGAGCGCGGCAAGAAAACTCTTTGCCACGGACCAGCTTATCCGCCGATCCTGCGCGGTGGTGCCGAGGTGATAGCTCTCATGCGTGATGCGGCCGTTATGCAGCACAAGGAGCGAGGTCACGTTGCGCGTCTCGACCCAATCGATCACATCGGCGGGCAGGGTCATCTCCGGGCCTTGCGGCAGGTCCGATACCGGCCCGTCCCCACGCGGCACGGGCACGGTGAGAAACGCGCGCCCCATTCCCGAGAAATTCGCGACGATCTTTTCCTCGGAAAACAACGTGTTGACGGCGATGAGCCGCGTGATTTCTTCACGCTTCCACAGCCCCAGAACCACTAGCGCCAGGACGAGGGCCAAAAGGACTCGACCCGCCCATTTCAAGATCCTGCGCATACCGTCCCTCCTGTTTCCCCGCAGCAAAGCCAGCGCGGCGCGCGAATGCAAGCCCGATGAGGCGGCGTGCACGCCGCCCGCTATCCCCTGCGATCGAGCACCTCGTCGAGCGCCGCCCGCGTGGTGCGGAAGCGGTTGGCGGGGTGGTCCGGATCGGGTCGTCCAAACGAGATCGCGCACAGGATCAGCCGCGTTTCCGGCAGGTCGAAATGCGCGCGGACGAATGGCGCATAGGCTGCCACCGAGGCCTGCGCGATACTGCCCACGCCCAGGGCCGTCGCCGCCAGCATGAAGGCGGTTACGAACCCGCCCGTGTCCATCGCGCCATAGGGGCCCAGCGCGGCCTCGGAATGCACGATGGCCACGTGCGGCGCGCCGAAAAGGCGATAGTTCTCCATGCTTTGCTCGGCCCGCGCGGCGCGATCCTCGCGGGCGATACCCACCGCCTCGTAGAGTTGCAGCCCGCATTCGCGGCGCCGTGCGCCATGCGCGCCCGGATAGCGCTCGGGCCACGGCAGGTCGGGGCTTGGCGTGTCATTGCGCACGGCGTCAAGCAACGCGCGGCGGAACCGCTCGGTCTCCGCCCCGCGCGTCACCGTCACCTGCCAGGGCTGCGCGTTGCACCACGAGGGCGCGCGGCCCGCCGCCTGCACGATGCGCGCGATCACCTCGTCCTCCACCGGGTCGGACAGGAAGGCCCGGCAGGAATGGCGCGCGTCCAGCAGGCCGCGCAGCGTGTCGAATTGGTCTGTCATGCGGGATCCTCTGTGCCCGGCCAGGTGTCCGAGAGGCGACCGCCCCCGGGCCACGGGTTCTCGGGATCGAGCATAGGCATGGATTGCCCGGTGATCCATGCCCGACCGGTGATGACATCGCGCGTCGCGCCGTCGGCATGGGCGCGGGTGATCCTGATCGCCAGGGATGTGTGCATCAGAACCCGCCCTGTTCGAGCGCCACCAGGTAGCCGATCCCGCCGGCCACCGCCGCGCCGATCACCACGGCGACCGCGATCTTCCACGCCGACCACGGCCGCTCGCCCTGCACCCGGCCGGTGCGGGCGTTGACCACGAACCTGTAGGTTCGTCCCCTGAACCTGTAGGCTGCGAGCCAGACCGGAAGCAGGATATGCTTGAAGGTGGTGTCCCGCACCTCGGTGTCGATGTCATGGATGCGTTGCCGGTCGCCGCCGATATCGAACCGAACGTCCCGGGCGATGATCGCGTCCATCTTGTCGCGCGCCTGCGCGAATCCTTGTTCTAGATCAACGCTGTACCCCTCGGCGCGAAACCCCGCGAGGTACTCCGGCGCGTAAGGAACCAGTGCCGACAGGTCCCACGGCTCCAGCGCGTCGGTATAGCGTTTCGGCAAGGCGGTGGACGCCAGCACCAGCACATCGTCGAAGAACCTCGCCACCCGCCCCGACACCGCCCTCCACCTAACCTTAGCAACTTGAATTTGCTGACGTTTCCCGTTTCGCGTGACAGTGCGTGTCTCGTAGTAGACGGTGCCACGCTCGCCGCGGTACTGTGACTTGGTGTCGGCGTCGAAGGTCCAGTAGGGCACGTAAATGCCCTGCATTTTCCGGCCCTTTCGGGCATAGTCCTGCAACCCGTTCGGCGCGAACCACAGCCGCCCCAGCCAGTCGCTCATCGCCTTGCGGGCCTGCTCTTCGCCCAGCGAAAAAGGCAACAATGCCCGTGGCTTGATATGCCGGTGCGTGCCGGTATCGGTGACCACCGGCGAGGCGCAGAACGGGCATTCGGTGGCGTGGGTGTCGGTGCCCAGCTCCACTTGCGCGCCGCAGCTTGTGCAGGTGGTGACGCGGGTCTCCTCCATTTCCTGCGCGGGGAGTTGGTCGCGCAAGGCGGCGGCGAAATCCAGCTCCCTGATACCGCCCTGCCAGGGGCCGCCGGTCTCGATCCCGGCGACGTCGCCGCAGTGATCGCAGATCAGCCGGTCGCCGCCCGGATCATAGCGGTAATCCGCCCCGCAGCTTGCGCAGGGGAAGCGGTGTTTGATCTCGACAGGGGCAGGTGGCGGGGTATCTGACATGAGGCTTTCAGGGGATTTATGAAATAATTCCAGGGTGATACGGCGTGAAGTTCAAGCGCCCATGACGCGCGCCGAGGCCGCGTAGAGCAATCACAGCCATGTCGTCAGCCCGCCATCACCACGCATCAACAGCAGGCGCGCGGCGGTGAGCTCATACCGGGCCATGGTCGCACGGCGGCGCATCTGCTCAGGCGCCCGGCGGCGGGGGCGGCATGACGGTGAAGAGCTGCGCCAGTTCGGCAACGTCCTCGGCGCGCTTCCAGCCGTCCTGCCCGGCGGTCCAGACGAGCGTGTCGCGCGTCAGGCCGCCCTCGGTCACCATGCGCCCCAACCGTGCCTTGGAATAGGGGCCGTGAGTCTGGCCGCCCTCGGCGATGTGCCAGACATGTTCGACAGGCGGGGGCGGCGGGGCTGCCGGCGCCTGTTCTTGTGCGGGACGTGCGCCCCATGGCCCCTGATCGGCCATCTGCTGCGCCATCGCCATGCCCATTCCCATGCCAAGACCCGCGCCAATGCCGCCGCCTCCACTCGGGTTCTTGGCCGCCGCGGTCATCGCCTCGGCAGTCGAATACTGGGTGAAGCGCGACAGGTCGCCCGCGATCCCCATCGAGGTGCGCTTGTCGAGCGCTGCTTCAACACTGGGCGGCAATGATATGTTTTCAATGTAAAATTCTGGTATCTCCAACCCGTATTCCGACACGATTCCGGTGATCTCACCGGCCACCAGTTTGCCCAGGTCACGCGTGTTGGCCGCCATGTCGAGCACCGGGATGCCGCTTCCTGCGATGATGCGGCTGAACGCCTGCACGATGATGTTGCGGATCTGGAAGCTGATCTCGTCCATGGTGAACTCGCCGTCGGTGCCGACAATTTCGGAGAGGAACTTCGCCGGTTCGGAGACGCGCACGGTATACGTGCCATAGGCGCGGATGCGGGTGGGGCCGAATTCCGGGTCGCGCAGCATGATCGGGTTCTTTGTGCCCCATTTCAGATTGGTGAAGCGCGTCGTGGCGATGAAGTAGATTTCTGACTTGAAGGGCGAGCGAAAGCCATGATCCCAGTGCTGGAGCGAGGTCATCACCGGCATGTTGTTGGTTTCCAGCATGTAGAGACCGGGGGTGAAAACGTCCGCCAACTGCCCCTCGTGGACGAACACGGCGGCCTGCCCCTCGCGCACGGTGAGCTTGGCGCCGTACTTGATCTCGTGGCCCTCGCGCTCGAACCGCCAGACCATCGTGTCGCGCGTGTCGTCGGTCCAGTGGATGACGTCGATGAACTGGCCGGAGAGGAAATCGAAGATGGGCATATGGGAAGGCTCCTTTGCGAACGGGTCAGACCGGCCCCGCCTGCCATTCATCCAGCAGGCGGCGGAGGATGGGGCGGGCTTCGTCGGCGGTCATGCCGGGGGAGAGGTCTGGATGGTAAAGCAGGCGCAGCAGCATTTCGTCATGGGTGGTCAGCCACGCGAACTCGTCATCGTCGTTGAAGATCGAGGGTCGTGCGCGGGGACTGTCATTGGCGAGGCCGAGCCCCTGCGCCAGCTCCTCGTGGAAGCACGATTCGCGCATGAGTGGCGGGTGCTCGGCGCGGACCCATGCAATCGCGCGGTCGTAGGAATAGGGATTGCCGCGGTCGGAGAAGGCCACGACGAGGCAATGGATGCTGCGCGGCATGTCGCGAAAGACGCCAAGGGTTGCCGCGTCGATATCGGGGGCGATGCGGCGGACGCGGGCGAGACCATCGGCGCGGTCGTCCTCGCCCATGACCAGAACGTGGAAGTTGGCCCCGCGGCGCACCATCGAGATCGGATGGCGCGCTGCGTCTGCTAGCCGCTCGGTATAGTCGTCGAGCGTGGCGCGATCCGCCGAGCGCTGTTCCTCGGGCACCGAGGTGCCGAATTCCATCCCGATGCGTACCGGCGACGTCCATTTTCGCAGGCCCCCCGCGCGGCCCGAGGACGAGCGAAATCCGGCACCGGGCGCGTATTCGTCGAAGAATACGATACGCTCGAAATTGCGCATCAGGTCGGTGTCGGTAAAGGGCGTGTCGGGCCCGCCGCCATCGACGCGCAGGAGGCCACGACCCTTGAGATCGCGCTCGATGCGCGCGTAATGAGCGACCAGCGCCTTGCTGCGGGCAGACGGGCCGTCGTCGCCTTGGGCGGGCGGGCGCGGGGCGGCGGGTGCGGGCGCATCAGGCACCGGCATGTCGCAGGCCGATAGCGCCAGCGCCAGCACCAGCCCTGCGAGGACGCGCAACCCTTGTCCCGCCGTCATCGCCGCCTCAGCCCTTCGGCACGGCGGTTGCGGCGGTGTCGCCCACCCCGTCGCCCCGCGACTTGGCCGAGGCGAGCGTGTCGCGCAGTTCGGCCTCCATTTTCTTGAGGTCTTCCTCCGCACGGGCGCGTTTCGCCTTGCCCTCGTCGGCGATGGTGAGGCTTTCCTCGATGGTGCCGATGAGATCGGCATTGGCCTGTTTCACCGCCTCGATGTCGAAAACGCCGCGCTCCATCTCCTGCCGGATCATCTTGTTGCTCTCGCGCAGGTTGGCGGCGTTGGCGGTCAGCAGCTCGTTGGTGAGGTCGTTGGCGTCGCGCACCGCCGCCGCGGCCTCGGCCGAGCGTTGTATGGTGACCGCCTGCGCCAGTTGGGTTTCCCACAGCGGCACGGTGTTGACGAGGGTGGAGTTGATCTTGGTGACAAGCGACTTGTCGTTTTCCTGCACCAGCCGGATCGAGGGCAGCGATTGCATGGTCACCTGGCGGGTGAGTTTCAGGTCGTGCACCCTGCGTTCGAGGTCGTCGCGGGCGGCGCGCAGGTCGCGCAACTCCTGTGCCTTCATCACCTGGTCGTTTTCCGGCGCGGCCTCCATCTCGGTCTCCTTGGCCGGGATGTCCTTGTCGTCCAGCTCCTTGAGCTTGGCCTCGCCCGCCGCGATGTAGAGCGCCAGTTCGTCGTAGAAGGCGAGCGTCTTCTCGTAGAGCATGTCGAGCGACTTTATGTCCTTCAGCAGGGTATGCTCGTGGCCCAGCAGGCTCTCGGTGATGCGGTCGATCTGGCCCTGCACCTCTTCGTAGCGGGCGGTGAACTTGGCGAACGGGGCGGCGCGGCCCAGCAGTTTTTCCCACCAGGACCGATCGCGCCGCACGTCCAGCTCGGAGACGGAAAAGCCCCGGATCGTGGTGACGATGCCGCGCAATGAGTCACCCGCCGGGCCCACGTCCTTGTTGCGCACGCCCTGCAGCATGGATTGCGAGATTTCCTGCAATTCCGCCTGCGCCGCCGAGCCGAAAGAGACGATGGACTGCGTGTCGGCCATGTCGATCTCGGCCATGCGGCGCGCGATCTCGGCGCTCTGGGTTGCATCGGCCTTTTCCAGCGGAACGATGGCATTGGCGTCCGTGGGTTCGGGCAGCACCGCGCGGCTCACGGATTCGACATCGGCGAGCACGGCCTCGGCCTTTTGACGGGTGGCGTCTGACATGGGGGATCCTCTTAAGCTGTCTCTGTGGTCTCAAGATGCACGCCCTCGCGCTCGAGCCGGTCGCGCAGCACCTCGATCTCGATATCGAGATCGGTGCTGCTGTCGGCCATGAGCGCGCGGGTCTTGGCGGTGAAATTCTGTTCGAGGTCCGAAAGCAGCACGAGGTATTTCTCGCGCGCCTGCGGGTTTGGGGCGCGGGTGGCGAGATCGGCGTATTTTGCCGAGGCGTCGCGCGCGCCCATCAGGTAGACGCTGAGGTACTTGCGTGCCGCCGTAAGGTCGCGCGGGTCGTCCTCGACGGTGTGCAGCATGTCGCGCACCGTGACCTGGAACCGCTCCAACCGCGCCTCGAGGTCGCGGTCGCGGGTGGCGGCGATGGCCTGGGTCATGGCGCGCAGGTAGTCCTCGGCTCGGTCCACCACGCGCGCCACGCGGTCGCTCTGAAAGCTGTCGATGCCCTCGGCGGACTTGTCGCGCAGCGGGTCGGGGCCGAAGGCCAGCAGGTGCAGGGCCGCTCCCGCCACTGCGTAGATCGCGGGCTCGGCTACGCCGCCGCCCGCGGCATGGGCGGCCACGGCCAGCCCCGCGCCGGTGAGGGCCGCGCCGAAGATCTTGCGCGGGATGGCGGGCCGACGGGCGATGCGGCGCGCATCATAGGCTTCCTCGGCGCGCAGCCCCTCGCGGGTGAGCCAGGCCGCCAGCAGCAGAATCCCGAGGGCGACGAGGTTGAGCGCCATCTCGACCGGACCGCCGAAAAAGGCACGAAAGGCCAGCGGCAGGGGCGCGAGGAACAGCATGTTGACGCGGCCGCCGACGCGTGTGCGCCGCGCCCCGCGATAGCCGCCGCGTGGGGACGGGGCCGGGGCGGTGTCGCTCTGGTCGGGGCTGTGTCTGCCGCCGTAGCGCTGCGCCATCACACGCCCCCCGCCACCGCCACGAAGGCGATGAGCGCCACCAGCAGGAAGAATGCCAGTTTCTGTAACCCGGTATCGCTCATGCACCCTCTCATGCCGCCCTGCGGCAAACTTAGGCGATGGGGGGCGGGGGCGCTAGGGGGAAGATTGCCGGACCGGCCTCAGCCGCGCGATCCCGCCTTGCGTGCCACGATGAAGCGGCTGACGGGTTTGGCCGGGTAGTCGCCGGTCTCGATGATCTCGAACCCCTGCGCCGCCATTGCCGCCTCGAGCGTGGCCACGTCGAGGACGCGGACGTAAGGTGCCTTGCCCAGCCGCTGCAGCATCCAGATCGCCGCGCGCAGGTGCGGTGCGCGCCCGAGGCAGACCGTCTTGGAGATGAACAGCCCCCCGGGGCGCAGCATGGCGTCTACCCGCGCGATCGTCTGCTCCATGTCGGGCAGCAGGTGCAGGTAATTGAACCCGAGCACCGCGTCATACCCCGCCTCGGGCACGGGCGCGTCATGGGCGGTGGCGACTTGCGCCGAGACGTTGCCCACGCCCTGCTGCGCGATCTTGTCCCGGGCGATCGCGATCATGCGCGGCGCGATATCGGTGACCGTTATGTGGCCGGCGTCACCGGCCAACTTGAGCGCTGTGGTGCCGGTTCCGCAGCCCAGCTCGAGCACGGTGTCGGTGCCGCGCAGTTGGGCGCGCGTGCGCGCCAGGGTCTGCTCGTAGGCGTGCATGTTTTTGACCGGGCTCGCGGCGTATTTGTCGGCGGTCTTGTCCCAGAATGTGGCATCGGCGGTCATGGTCGTGCTCCTGTTGCTCGACGAGGACCTAGAACATGGACTGATGATTTGAAATTGCATGAATTTCTATTTCATGTATGCATTTTTGCATGAATTGGGCGGCCATGCGCTTTGACTGGAACCAGGTCCGGGCCTTTCTCGCGACGGTCGAGGAAGGCTCGCTGTCGGCCGCCGCTCGCGCGCTCGGGCAATCGCAACCGACGCTCAGCCGCCAGATCGGCGCGCTCGAGGCCGATCTGGGCGTGGTTCTGTTCGAGCGGGTAGGGCGGGGGCTTGAGCTGACGCCCTCGGGGCTCGACCTGGTCGAGCATGTCCGCGTCATGGGCGACGCCGCGACGCGCGTCTCGCTCGCGGCGTCGGGCCGCAACCAGACCATCGCGGGCAAGGTGCGCATCAGCGCGAGCGATGTCATGGCCGCGTATTTCCTGCCGCCGGTGATCGCGCGGCTGCGCGCGGCGGCGCCGGGCATCGAGATCGAGATCGTCGCCACCAACGCGCTCAGCGACCTGCGTCGCCGCGAGGCCGATATCGCCCTGCGCCATCAGCGCCCGACCGAGCCGGACCTGATCGCAAGGTGCATCCACAGGAGCCGCTTTTCGCTCTGTGCCACGCCGGGCTATATCGCCCGCATGGGCGGGCTGTCGTCCCCAGGCGACCTCGTGGCCGCCGATTTCATCGGCTTCGACGGCACCGACCGGCTGATGGACGCGCTCAACGAGCTTGGCCTCGGCCTGACCCGGCGAAATTTCCGCCTGCGCTCCGAGAGCGGCCTTGTCGCGTGGGAGATGGTGCGGCACGGGCTCGGCATCGGTGCGATGCTCGACGACGTGGCGGCGCTGACGCCCGAGGTCACGCGGCTGCCGATGGAGACCCGGTCGATGGAGATCCCCGTATGGCTCACCACGCACCGGGAGCTTCACACGAGCAGGCGGATCCGCCTCGTCTATGATGCGCTCGCCACGATCTTTGCGCCCGGCGCGGCGGGGCGCGGGTAACGGCAGGGTCAGCCCGTGGTGCCGGTCGCCTTCTTCTTTTCGCCCAGCACCTTTTCGGCCAGATCGCGGGCGATGGCGAAGGCGCCGCGGACACGGTCGGCCTCGCCCTTCCAGTCGCGGCGCACGACGATCTTGTTGTCGCGGACCTTGGCCAGCCCCTTCTGGTCCTGGATGAATTCCACCAGCCCCTGCGGCGAGGCGAACTTGTCGTTGTGGAACTGGATCGTCGCACCCTTGGGCCCGCCGTCGAGCTTGGCGATGCCCGCGCGCTTGCACATCGCCTTGATGCGCATGACCAGCATGAGCAGGTTGACCTCGCGGGGCAGGGGGCCGAAGCGGTCGATCATCTCGGCGGCGAAGCCTTCGAGATCGACCTTGCTCTCCATCCCGCTGAGGCGGCGGTAGAGGCCGAGACGCACGTCGAGATCGGGCACGTAATCCTCGGGGATGAGGACCGGCACGCCAAGGTTGATTTGCGGCGCCCATTGGCCGTCGTCGTCGGGCAGGCCCGTGGCCTCGCCCGAGCGGATGCGCGCGATCGCCTCTTCCAGCATGGACTGATAAAGTTCGAACCCGACGTCGCGCATCTGGCCCGACTGTTCCTCGCCCAACAGATTGCCCGCGCCGCGGATGTCAAGATCCTGGGAGGCCAGCGTGAAGCCTGCGCCGAGCGTGTCGAGGCTGCTGAGCACGCGCAGGCGTTTCTCGGCCCCCGGTGTCAGCGGGACGCGCGGCTTGGTCGTGAGGTAGGCATAGGCGCGGGCCTTGGAACGGCCCACCCGGCCACGGATCTGGTAGAGTTGCGCCAGCCCGAACATGTCGGCCCGGTGGATGATCATGGTGTTGGCGGTGGGGATGTCGAGCCCGGATTCGACGATGGTGGTGGCCAGCAGCACGTCGTACTTGCCGTCGTAAAAGGCGTTCATCCGCTGGTCCAGTTCTCCAGCCGCCATCTGACCGTGGGCCACGACATAGGAAACCTCGGGCACCTGATTGGCGAGGAAATCCTCGATCTCGGGCAAATCCTTGATGCGGGGCACCACGAAAAAGGACTGCCCGCCCCGGTAATGCTCGCGCAAGAGCGCCTCGCGCACGGTGACGGTGTCAAACTCGGACACGTAGGTGCGGATCGACAGGCGATCCACCGGCGGCGTGCCGATGATCGACAGATCGCGAACCCCGGAGAGCGACAATTGCAGCGTGCGCGGGATCGGGGTGGCGGTGAGCGTCAGAACATGCACATCCGAGCGCATCTGCTTGAGCCGCTCCTTGTGCGCCACGCCGAAGCGCTGTTCCTCGTCGATGATGAGCAGGCCGAGGTTCTGGAACCGAACGTTTTTTGCGAGGAGCGCGTGGGTGCCCACCACGATATCGGCGGTGCCCTTGGCCATCGCCTCGCGGGTGCGGGTGGCGTCGCGTTGCGAGACGAACCGCGAGAGAGCATGAACCGACAGCGGAAAGCCGCGGAACCGCTCGGCGAATTCCTTGTAGTGTTGGCGCGCGAGCAGGGTGGTGGGCGCGATCACCGCGACCTGCTGCCCCGCCATCGCGGCGGCAAAGGCCGCGCGCATCGCCACCTCGGTCTTGCCGAAACCCACGTCGCCGCAGATGAGCCGGTCCATCGGGCGGCCTGCCTCGAGATCGGAGAGCACATCCTCGATGGCGCGAAGCTGGTCCTCGGTTTCCTGATAGGGGAAGCGTGCGGCGAAGGCCTCCCACGCGTGGGGCTCGGCGGCGATGACGGGGGCGCGGCGCAATTCGCGCTCGGCGGCCACGCGGATGAGCCGATCGGCCATCTCGCGGATGCGCTGTTTGAGCTTGGCCTTCTTGGCCTGCCACGCGCCACCGCCAAGGCGGTCGAGCAGGCCCTCTTCGTGACCGTAGCGCGACAGCAGTTCGATATTCTCGACTGGCAGGTAGAGCCTTGATCCTTCGGCATATTCCAGCACGAGACATTCATGTGCCGCGCCTGCTGCGGTGACCACCTCAAGCCCCAGATAGCGGCCGATCCCGTGATCCACATGCACGACAAGGTCGCCCTGCGACAGCGCCTGTGCCTCGGTCAGGAAATTCTCGGCCCGCCGCTTGCGCCGAGCGCCGCGGATGAGCCGGTCGCCCAGCACGTCCTGTTCGGAGATCACGGTGATCGACGGCGCCTCGAAGCCCTGTTCGAGCGGCCAGACCGCGAGGTGCAGCCCGTGGCGGCCCAGCCCGCCCGCGTCGCGGATACCGGTCGCGCCGATCAGCCCCTCGTCGGACAAGAGCCCCTCGATGCGTTCACGCGCGCCCTCGGACCAGCACGCGACGAGCACCGGTCCGGCCTCCATACGGTCCTCGATATGGTCTTTCAGGACGCTGAAAAGGTTTACCTTTTCCTGCTGCCGTTCGGGGGCAAAATTGCGCCCGATGCGGCCGCCCGCGTCGATCACGCCCGGCCCCGTGGGCCGTGGCAGCGCCGAGAACTGCAGCACCCGCCGTGCGCCGGTCGCGTCCTGCCATGCGTCGTCGTCGAGGTACAGCTCCTCTGGCGGGACCGGGTGATAGACCGCTTCGCCGCGCGCCTTCTGGCCCTGAGCGTGGCAGCGCGCCTCGTACTGGTCCCGAACCGCCTCCCACCGCGCGGCGCGGGCGGCGTCGGCCTGATCGTCGAGGGTGATGGCGGCATCGGGGAGGTAGTCGAACAGCGTCTCGAGCCGCTCGTGAAAGAGCGGCAGCCAGTGCTCGGCGCCGGCCGGTTTGCGCCCCGCACTGACGGATTCGTAGAGTGGGTCGTCGGCCACGCCCGTGCCGAAGGCGATGCGGTAATTCTGCCGGAAGCGGCGGATTGCGGCCTCGTCCAGGATCACCTCGGAGACGGGGGCAAGCTCGACGCGGGCAAGCTTTTCGGTGGTGCGCTGCGAGGCGGGATCGAAACGGCGCACCCCGTCGAGCACGTCGCCGAAGAGGTCGAGCCGCACCGGCCCCGCCTCGCCGGGCGGGTAGATGTCGATGATGCCGCCACGCAGGGCGTAATCGCCAGGCTCTGTCACGGTGGGGGCCTGCACGAAGCCCATGCGCACGAGGAAGTCGCGCAACGCCTTTTCGTCGATGCGCTGGCCCACCTCCGCTGCGAAGGCGCTCTCGCGCAGGACATCGCGCGCGGGGAGGCGCTGTGTTGCGGCGTTGAGCGTGGTCAGAAGCACGAATCGCTGCGGCATTCCGTGTACCAGCCCCGCCAGCGTCGCCATCCGCGCCGCCGAAATCTCGGCATTGGGCGAGATGCGGTCATAGGGCAGGCAATCCCAGCCGGGAAAGCGGATCACCGGCATGTCGGGGGCGAAGAAGGCGAGCGCCGCGGCCATCGCCGCCATCCGCTTGTCGTCGCGTGCGACATGGATCACCGGGCCCTCGCGCGCCGACACCTCGCCCAGCACGAGCCGCGCGTCGTACCCCTCGGGCGCGCCGCCCACGGTGATATGGCTGGCCGCTCCCATGCCGGTCAGCCGAGCGCGCCGATCGCCATGTTCTGGTACATGCCCCACATGGCGGTGACGAAGATCGACGCCATGCCGACCATTTGCACCGCGAGGCGGTGCCGCGACAGACGCGCGATCAGGGCCTCGCCGCGCAGCGCCTCGTCGCGGATGCGGCGCGCGGTGCGCAACGACAGCAAGCCCACCCCGGTGAGCGGGAAGGCCAGCATGAAGACGGCCTGCGAGAACTCGTTGCCGTAGACGAAGCCGAGGATCGCGAGCGAGGACAGTGCGAAGGCGGCGATCCCCGCGAGCAGCGTGCCCGACTGGTTCGCCACGTAGAGCAGCCGCCCGGTATTTATACGCACCATGTCCTCGAAATCCTCCATCGCCGTTTCGCCCTGACCGCGCCGCGCGCGGATCGCCATGTCCCAGGGCACGCCCAAGACCCAATGGCTGACGGTCGACCATGTCACCGCCAGCGCGATCCAGAACCAGAGGTTGCTGAAGGAGCGCAGGTCGATCAACTCGAAAACATTGTCAAGAAGGGTCAAGGCCGCGCCTCTGTCACTGTATTGCCCGCCCTCTTAGCGCTCGTGCGCGGCAATTCCTACCCTTGAGATGGCGGAATTTCCGTGCAAATGAGGCAGGGTTCCGAATGCCAAACCCCGCGGAGAGCCCGCCATGACCCCTGTTCAGGCCCCCTATCCCGCTAACCGCCCGCGGCGCTTGCGCGCGAGCGGCGCGCTGCGCGACCTCGTGGCCGAGACCACGCTCAGCCCTTCCGACCTGATCTGGCCCGTTTTCGTGCGCGATGGCGAGGGGGTGGAAGAGCCGGTGGCCTCGATGCCCGGCGTGATGCGCCGCTCGATCGACAAGGTGGTGGAGGCCGCGCGCGAGGCGGCTGATCTCGGCATCCCGGCGATGTGCCTGTTTCCCTATACATCGGCAGAGCACCGCACCGCCGATTGCGCCGAGGCGTGGAACCCCGACAACCTCAGCAACCGCGCCACCCGCGCCATCAAGGCCGCGGTGCCGGAGATTGCGGTGATGACCGACGTGGCGCTCGACCCCTATTCGGATACCGGCCATGACGGGTTTGTCGTGGATGGACGGATCGTCAACGACGCTACCGTCGAGGCGCTGGTGAAACAGGCGCTGGCGCAGGCAGAGGCGGGGGCCGACATCCTGGGGCCATCCGACATGATGGATGGGCGTGTGGGCGCGATGCGTGGGGCGCTGGAATCCGCGGGACATTGGGACGTGGCGATCATGTCCTACGCCGCCAAGTACGCCTCGGCCTTCTACGGCCCGTTTCGCGATGCGGTCGGGGCGTCCGCCGCGCTCAAGGGCGACAAGAAGACCTATCAGATGGACCCGGCCAACAGTGACGAGGCGCTGCGCATGGTGGCGCGCGACCTGGCCGAGGGGGCGGACATGGTGATGGTCAAGCCGGGGTTGCCCTATCTCGACATCTGCCGTCGGGTGAAGGAGCGCTTTGGCGCGCCAACTTTTGCCTACCAGGTGTCAGGCGAATACGCGATGATCCGCGCTGCCGCGCTCAACGGCTGGATCGACGGCGAGCGCGCAATGATGGAGAGCCTCGCCTGTTTCAAGCGTGCGGGTTGCGATGGCATCCTGAGCTATTTTGCCCCCGCTGCCGCGCGGCTGATGGCGGCCCGCTGATATCTGCGCGGTATCTTGCGCAGAACCGCAATCCTTGGTGACATTGGTGATCGGCTCGACTATATTGAGTGGCAAGAGTCCGGCTAGGCGAAACGACCGGGCGCAATCAGACGCAATCGAGGCGGGCAAACACATGAGCAATCTCACAAGACGCGGATTCACCCTCGGCGCACTGGCTGGCATGCCGGTTCTTGCAGCATGCGGCAACGGGGTGGGCAGTTCTGGCGGCGCAAAGATCGACGCGCGCGTGAACGCAACGCTGTCGCACATGTATTCCAACTATCCCGGCACGCGCGATCTGGCCGACAAGGCGACCGGCATTCTTGTCATGCCGGTGGTGACCGAGGGAGGGATATTCGTGGGCGGCGGCTATGGCCGCGGGGCGCTGCGGATCGACAACGTCACGGTGGACTACTACTCGGCCACCAAGGGCAGCGTCGGGCTACAATTCGGCGCGCAGCAGTTCGCACATGTGCTGTTTTTCATGACCGAAGAGGCGCTGGAAAGGTTCCGGCGGTCGTCAGGCTGGGCCGCGGGCGGCGATATCGAGTACGTCTTCAACGACCGTGGCGAGAACCTGCGGGCCGAGACCACGACATCCACCGCGCCGGTGGTGGCGGTGATCTTCGGACAGGCGGGGCTGATGGCCGGCGTTTCGCTCGAGGGCATGAAATACACCCGTATCATCCCCTGAGCGGGGGATGGCCGGGGGGGCTGGACAGAACTTGACCCTCTGGTGTTCCCCGCGCGGCTAGTCGCTTCACACCTGACGTCCACTCAATACCAGTCATCCCTCCCCGGAGCCCCGCCTTGCACGCGCCGCGTTTGCATTGGCGGGGTTTCTTGCTATGGGGCGGGCAGGTTTCATTCAACTCCGGGACAGACACGCCATGAGCAGCATCATCGACATTCACGCCCGCGAAATCCTCGACAGCCGGGGCAACCCGACGGTGGAGGTCGAGGTCATCCTGGAGGACGGCACCATGGGCCGCGCCGCGGTGCCTTCGGGGGCCTCGACCGGCGCGCACGAGGCGGTGGAGAAACGCGACGGCGATCCGGCGCGCTATGGCGGCAAGGGTGTGCTGGAGGCCTGCGCGAGCGTCAATGGCGAAATCGCCGAGGCGCTCTTGGGCATGGACGCGACCGAGCAGGTGGCGGTGGACGAGACAATGATCGAGCTCGATGGCACCGCCAACAAGGGGCGGCTGGGCGCCAACGCGATCCTCGGCGTCTCGCTCGCCTGTGCCAAGGCGGCCGCCGATTACAGTGCGCAGCCGCTCTATCGCTACGTGGGGGGCACTTCGGCGCGGGTGCTGCCCGTGCCGATGATGAACATCATCAATGGCGGCGAGCATGCCGACAACGCCATCGACATCCAGGAATTCATGATCATGCCGGTGAGCGCGGGCACGATCCGCGAGGCGGTGCGCATGGGTGCAGAGGTGTTCCACACGCTCAAGAAGGAACTGAACGCCGCCGGGCTCGCCACCGGGGTGGGCGACGAGGGCGGCTTTGCCCCGGCGCTGTCGGGCACGCGCGATGCGCTGGATTTCATCCTGCGGTCCATCGAGAAGGCGGGCTATGCCCCGGGCGAGGATATCCACCTCGCCCTCGATTGCGCCGCGACCGAGTATTACAAGGGCGGCAAGTACGAGATGGCGGGCGAGGGGGCGAGCCTCACGAGCGAGGAGAACGTCGCCTATCTTCAGGCGCTCTGCGCCGACTATCCGATCATCTCGATCGAGGACGGCATGGCCGAAGACGACTGGGACGGCTGGAAGGCGCTAACCGACGCCATCGGCGACAAGGTGCAACTGGTGGGCGATGACCTGTTCGTGACCAACCCCGCCCGCCTCGCCGAAGGCATCGAACGCGGCGCGGCCAATTCCATGCTGGTCAAGGTCAACCAGATCGGCACGCTGACCGAGACGCTGCAGGCGGTCGAGATGGCACACCGCGCGCGCATGACCAACGTGATGTCGCACCGCTCGGGCGAGACCGAGGACGCGACCATCGCCGACCTCGCCGTGGCCACCAATTGCGGGCAGATCAAGACCGGCAGCCTCGCGCGGTCGGACCGGCTGGCGAAATACAACCAGCTCATTCGCATCGAGGAGATGCTGGGCGAGAGTGCGCGCTATGCCGGGTCGTCGATCCTGAAGTAAGCGGCGGGAGGCGTGTCGCTGGCAGGAAGACGACCGGATTTCTGTCAGGACTCCGGTCGCGCGTATGGGGGCTCAAGTAATTTCCGGGGGCGGGTGAAACCCTAGCCCGTCCCGCTCTGCGTCAGGTTATTCAACCTACACGAAGACTCCCAACAATCCGCAATTGACCGTGGGATCAAACGCTCCCCGCGCGTGGGTGGCGTCTTCAAGTCGCCCGCTCTGTCCGCCGTTTGCACCAGCGCGGACGATTCCGAGCGGACGCGTTGCGGGGCCGCCACGCTGGCGAAGTCGTGCGCCAGTGTGGCGTGGCGCTCAGGCCCTGCGGCGGCGGCTGCGGCTGCCTGCGCGGCCGCCCGAGCGCACCTCTTCGCCGGGCTTCGGCGGGGCCTTGTTGAACTTGATCCAGTTGCCGCCGTGGGGGTCGTTGGCCATCAGGAAATTCGCGGCGTGGATCGCCTCCATCTCCTTGCCCGCGCGCGCCTTGGTCGATCCCAGACCGAAGAGCTGGCAGAAGGTCTCGTCGTCCATGTCCTCGGGAATCACCAGTCCGGTCGCGGCGACCTCGGCCTTCTTGGCCTCGATCTCGGCCTGTTTCACCGGCAGCGCGATCGGGTTCATGATGGCGCTTGTCATCCCCGCCTCGATCGCCATCGGCAGGAAGGCATTGTTGATGCCGTGCCGGTTGGGTAGCCCGAAAGAGATGTTGGATGCACCGCAGGTGGTGTTTACGCCCAGTTCCTCGCGCAGGCGGCGCACCAGCGTGAACACCTGACGTCCGGCGGTGCCCATCGCGCCCACCGGCATGACCAGCGGATCGACCACGATGTCATGAGCCGGGATGCCGAAATCGGCGGCGCGCTCGACGATCTTCTTGGCGACGGCAAAGCGCACGTCCGGATCCTCGGAAATGCCGGTGTCGTCGTTGGAAATGGCCACGACCGGAACATTGTATTTCTTGACCAGCGGCAGCACGTATTCCAAGCGCTCTTCCTCGCCGGTTACCGAGTTCAGGAGCGGGCGGCCGTGCGCGGCCTGAAGCCCGGCTTCCAGCGCCGCGGGAACAGAGCTGTCGATGCACAGCGGCAGATCGACCAACCCCTGCACCAACTCGACGATGGCCGTCATCAGCGGCGGCTCGGTCTCGTTGGGATTGGGGTTGGAGTTGTAGACCACGCCCGCGTTGATATCGAGCACGGTGGCGCCCGCTGCGGCCTGCGCAACGGCGTCGGATTCCACGGTGGAATAGTCGCCCGCCTCCAGCTCGGCGGCGAGCTTCTTTCGGCCGGTGGGGTTGATGCGTTCACCAATGACGCAGAACGGCTCGTCAAAGCCGATCACGGCGGTCCTGGTCTTGCTCTCGACGATGGTGCGGGTCATGTCTTATCCTTGTTGCGCAGCCGGGGTGCCCGAGGCACCGCCGTTGTCGATCACCCATTGGGCGTTGGTCTTGATCCCGCCCAGCGGGAAGAAATGCACGCGCTCGATCAGGCAATCGGGATCGGCGGCCTTGTGGGCGGCCAGCGCGGCGAGAACCTCTGTCGGCTCGTAGGGCAGCAGAAGCTTGGAGACATCCATTGCGCGTTTCTGAAGCACTTTCAAGGACGGACCGACGCCGCAGGCGATGGCGAACTTGATCAGCGTCTGAAGTTTGGCGGGTCCGGCGATGCCGATATGAATAGGCATGGTGATGCCCGCTTCGCGCAGGGCATCGGCCCAGGCGATGATCGGCTTCGAGTCAAAGGCGAACTGCGTCGCGATGGCCATTTCGGCATCGGTGGTCTCGGAGAATTTCTGCTTCCAGCGCAGCGCCTCCTCGACGTTCTTGCGGCTGCCATTGGGGTCGATATCCTTGTTGCCCTCGGGGTGGCCCGCAACATGCAGCCGCTTGAAACCCGCGCGGTCAAACGCGCCCGCCTCCAGAAGCTGCATGGAGGAATGGAAATCGCCATGTGGCTTTTCCACGCCACCGGCGAGCAACAGCGCCTGGTCGACGCCCGCCTCGCCCTGATAGCGGGCGATCCAGTCCTCGAGCGTTGCCTGGTCCTTGATGATGCGCGCCGGGAAATGCGGCATCACCGGATAACCCTCGCGCGCCACGCGGCGTGCGGTGGCGACCATGTCCTCGATGGGCGTGCCCTCGATATGGGCGATGTAGACGCGCGTGCCCTCTGGCAGAAGGTCACGGAAATTCTCGACCTTCTCGGCGGTGCGCGGCATCACCTCGATCGAGTAGCCCTCGAGAAACGCCTCGACCTGCCGGTTCACGGGCGGCTTTGCGGAGGTCGCGGTGTCACGCTTCCTGAAATTCAAAAGAGCCATCGCGGCCTCCCATAGCGATGCGGGTCGCATTCACGCCCAGCCATCATTGCCGATGAGCGCCTTGAGACGCTCGGTGTCGTAAAGGGCGTCGAGCCGGGCGGCCTCGCTTTGAGCGACCTCGTCGGGATCGCCCTCCACCGGGTAGGCATCGCCCTTGCGCCACTCGGCGAGATAGTCGTCCGTCCCCGCCGCCCCCGTCTTCATGGCCGCGCGGTCGATGGCCTGCTCGAAACGCTCGGGCAGTTGCACCTTGGACCCGCGCCGACCCTTGCCGACGATGACCTGCGCGGGAATGTCGCGCCAGTAAACGATGGTGACATCAACCATGACCGATTCCCCTTCCGTGGGCTCTGTCTAATTCACGCCGGGGGCGCGGCAGTGCAGGATTTCGACTTAACAGCGACGTGGAGCGACGCGCCCAACCTAGTCATGCCGCGCGCGCCCCGCCACCGTCCGGCTTTGGAATAATTCTCAAGATCATGTTGGCCCGGCGCGAGCAGGTCACGCACGAAAACGGGCGGCACCATAGGTGCCGCCCGTTTAGTCTCTCCACTGCAATTGCAGAGATGCGCCTCAGGCCTCGGCTTCGGCTTCTTCTTCGGTTTCGGCTGCGACTTCTTCGGTCTCGTCCTCTTCATCCTCCTGGCTCTTGAGCGCGGAGGGGGCGGAGATGTTGCAGATCACGAAATCGCGGTCGATGGTCGGCTTGGCGCCCGCGGGCAGATCGACCATCGAGATGGTCATCGTATCGCCGATATTCTCCATCTTCGTCAGGTCCACGACGATTCTCTCGGGAATGTCGCCCGCCGTCACCACGACCTCGATCTCCGGGCGCACGATGGTCAGCACGCCGCCCTTGCGCAGCGCCTTGCACTCTTCCTCGCCCTCGAAATCGACATGGATGAACAGGTTGATCTTGGTGGTGCGGCGCAGGCGCATGAAATCGACATGCGTCGGCAGGTCCTTGACCACGTCGCGCTGAACGTCGCGGCAGATTACGCGCACGTCCTCATGGCCATCGACCTTGAGGTTGAACAGGGTAGACTTGAATCGGCCCTTTTTGAGGCGCCGGATCAGTTCGTTATAGGGCATCTGTATGGGCAACGGATCCAGGTCGCCCCCGAAAACGATCCCCGGAACCAGGTGTGCGCGGCGCACGGCACGAGCGGCGCCCTTGCCTGTCCCCGTGCGTTCCTGGGCGTGAAGATCAGGAATTTCTCCAGCCATGTTGTCTCTCCTTGGCAAAAGGCGGGGTGCCTCCAAGGCTGTCACCCCGCGTGAAGCCGCGCTGATAGCCGACCACGGCCCCGTTGAAAAGAGCAAAATGCCCCGGTGCCGGGCTTCACCATTCCACGAGCACTCATGTCGTGACCCTCGCCGTGCCTCACTCCCAGTCCCCGGCAAAATCCTTCGGGATCATCAGCACGTCGCGGTCCAGATCGTGCACGTCACGCCGCCCGCACAGCCCCATCGAGGTGTCGAGCTCCTTGGCTATCACCTCCAACGCACGGGTCACGCCCGCCTCGCCCATCGCCCCCAGCCCGTAGGTAAAGGCGCGCCCGATATAGGCACCGCGCGCGCCCAGGCTGAGCGCCTTGAGCACGTCCTGGCCCGATCGGATGCCGCTGTCGAGATGCACCTCGATCTTGTCGCCCACGGCATCCATGATCGCGGGCAGGGCGCGGATGGACGATAGCGCGCCGTCAAGCTGCCGCCCACCGTGGTTCGACACGATGATCGCGTCCGCGCCCACGTTGAGCGCCTCCGCCGCGTCGCGCGGATCCATGATCCCCTTGATGATGAGCGGGCCGTCCCACATTTTGCGGAATTGCCGGATGCGGTCCCAGTCGAGCGCCTGGTCGAACGCCTCTGTCGTCCATGCAGAGAGCGACGAGGGATCGGTCACGCCCTTGGCATGGCCCACGATGTTGCCGAAGCTGCGCCGCTTGGTCCCCAGCATGCCGAGGCCCCACTGCACCTTGGTCATCATATTCGCCACGCTCGCGGGCGTCAGCTTGGGTGGTGCGGACAGGCCGTTTTTCAGATCCTTGTGCCGCTGACCAAGCATTTGCAGATCGACCGTGATCATCGCCGCCGAGCATTTCGCGTCACGCGCACGGTCAAAGAGGCGCTGCATGAAATCGTCATCCTTGAGCGTGTAGACTTGGAACCAGAAGGGTTTGGTCGTATGCGCAGCGACATCCTCGATGGAACAGATCGACATGGTCGACAGCGTGAACGGCACGCCGAATTTCTCCGCCGCGCGCGCCGCCTTGATCTCGCCATCGGCGCATTGCATCCCGGTCAACCCCACCGGCGCGAGCGCCACCGGCATCGACACGTCCTGCCCGATCATGGTCGATGCGAGGTTGCGCCCGGTCATGTCGATGGCGACGCGCTGTTTGAGCAGAAGACGCGAGAAATCAGAGGTATTTTCGCGAAAGGTTTGCTCGGTCCAGCTCCCCGATTCTGCGTAATCGTAGAACATCCGCGGTACGCGGCGGCGGTAGAGGGGTTTGAAATCGTCTATGCATGTAATGACGGGCATGGGCGGCACTCCGGGAATTGGTCAGGTATCCTTACCGCCTGACGCGCCGCCGCGCAATCGACAGGTTTGCCGCAGGGGTCGGGTTCCGGGGGCATGGAACATCGACGAACAGGCGAAAGGCGGGTGCGTGCGCATGAACGTGGCACGCTTCTTCGCTTGTCGCGCCTCAGGCGAGCATTACCATTGGGTTCCCCAGGTTCGTGACGATTGGCGGCAACCGACCCGCGCTCATCGCGGCGGAAACTTTGTGATCTGCCGCGTGTTTATATCGAGTGCGACCGGCAGGCACGAAACAGGTTGAGAGTGTCGTCGCGGATCGTGGTATCGACGTCGAGCAGCCCCAGAACCGAGTGAAAGAAATTGTCATGAGAGACGCCCTCGCCGGCGACCTCGCGGACGCAATCGTATCGCATTCCAGTGTCCTGACGGAACCTCTCGGACAGCCATAGCAGCATGGGCACCTCGGTCTGCTCCTTCGGGGCGAACCAATAGGGAAGCGCATGCAGGTAGAGGCCGTTTTCGCCCAGAGATTCGCCGTGGTCCGACGCGAACAACAAGGCAGGGTCCACCTCTTCGAGTCCGTCGAGATAGTCGATGATCTTTGCCATGATGAGATCGGTATAGGCGATCGCGTTGTCATAGGCATTGACCACCGCTTCGGCGCTGCAATTGGCCACGTCCGGGCGGCGGCAGTCGGGCAGGTAGCGGGCGAACTCGCGCGGATAGCGTTCGTAATAGGACGGACCGTGGTTGCCGATCTGGTGCAGCACGATCACCGTATCATGCGTGATCGTGCCCGACCGCTCCGCCAGTTTCTCGAGCAGGATACCGTCATTGCGCTGCACCTCGGTACAATACGGGCTGTCGGCGACGTGATTGTAATTCGTGTAGGGCACCCTCTCGGCTACCCCCATGTCGCCGGTGTTGGCATCCCACCATTCAACGTCAAACCCGGCGCGTTTCAGAACGTCGAGCAGATTCTCGGTGTTGGTGGCCTTCTCATAGGTAAAATTCTCGCGGGTATACGGAGAAAACATACACGGAAGCGAGATCACCGTGGAGGTGCCGCAGGCCGCGACATCGGCAATCGGCAGCACATCTCGCCGGGCCAGTTCGGGCGTCGTGTTGCGGGTATAGCCGCTTAGACCCCAGTTGGCGTCGCGCAGCGTCTCGCCCACCATCAGCACCAACAGCCTGGGACGGTCGGCTGTGTCGCTGCCCTCCGCCTTTCGCGCATCGAGCGCGATCGGTCTGAAAGGCAGGTTCTGCGTGGTCCACACCACGCCGGCATAGTCGATCGCGCTGCGGACGGGGCCGATCGGGTGCAGCACCTTGCGCAGCCCCGGTGACTGCTTGAGCGAAAAGCTGTAAAATTGATAATTCGGTGCCGCTATAGCCGCGAAGACGAGGCCGCAGAGCACGAGTGCCCCGTTATGCAAAAGGGTCGCGCGCCGTATCGGCAGATACCTAACCCGCAGCAAAAGCAAGACCGCCGAGGGGATCACGGCGAAGATCAGCAGGTAACGCAACATCGGCCAGGAAAAGAGGCTGTGCGCTTCGCGGGCAGTGGTGAGGGCGATGTTCTGGATCATCACCTCGTCGATCACGATGCCCATGGTATCGTTAAAATATGACGCTCCCGCGGCGATGAAGATATTGGCGATCAGGACGGGCTTGAGCGTCCAGCGATTGCAAAGCGCCAAAAGATAGACCATCCCCAGTGCGAAGATACCCACCACAAACAGTGCAAAAAGTGGCTCGTCCTCCGGCATTTGCGCATAACTTCGGGTCCAGAACGCCCTATTGAACGCGGCAAGCAGCCAGGCATTGGCAAGCAGAACGATTATCAGCGCGTCTACGCGGGGACGCGCGTTCCAGAGCCGCGCAAAACGGCGTGGGGGATGCATCATCGGAGTTTCCTTTGTTTGATGCCATCCGCTCCCTGAATGGTTGGGAGAAGAGAAATCGGAAACGTTGCATGCAAGTTTTTGAATGCCAATTCGGGCGGAATGTCAATTAGCGAGGGGGGCGCTACGCGCGCGGTGCGCCATATCCCGCCCACACGGGACGGACAGACAAAAGCCCCGGACCAGGTCCCAGGTCCGGTGCTTTCTCAGATCGGTGATGCGGTTATCTCAGGCCAGCATCACCATAGGGTTCTCGAGGTTCCCGACGATCTGTTTGAGCAGGTCCGCGCCCATCGCGCCGTCGATGACCCGGTGATCCACCGACAGCGTGACCGACATGACCGTGGCCACGGTCAGCTCGCCATCCGCGCCCACCACCGGCTTCTTCAGCCCCGCGCCGACGGCGAGGATCGCGCCATGCGGCGGGTTGATGACAGCGTCGAAATTCTCGATCCCGAACATCCCGAGATTGGAGATCGCGAAGGTGCCGCCCTGATACTCCTGTGGTGCCAGCTTGCGGTCTCGGGCACGCTTGGCGAGGTCCTTCATCTCGGCCGACAGCGCCGAGAGCGATTTCATCTCGGCATCCTTGAGCACGGGCGTGAACAGGCCCCCCTCGATGGCCACGGCTACGGCGACGTCAGAAGGCTTGAGCTTGAGCACCTTGTCGCCGGCCCAGACGGCATTGGCATCTGGCACCGCTTGCAGCGCCAATGCGCAGGCCTTGATGATGAAGTCGTTGACCGACAGCTTGACGCCGCGCGGCTCGAGCTGCTTGTTGAGATCGGCGCGGAACTTCATCAGCGCGTCGAGGCGGATCTCGCGGCGCAGGTAGAAATGCGGCACGGTCTGCTTGGCCTCGGTGAGACGCGCGGCGATGGTCTTGCGCATCCCGTCGAGCTTGACCTCCTCGAACTCGCGGCCCTCGTACATGGCCATGACGGCATCCGGGGACGGGCCGGAGGGCGCTGCCGGGGCAGGGGCCTTGTCCGCAGGTTTGGCGGCCTCCTTGGCGGGGGCGGCTGTGGGCTTGGCCCCCTCCACATCCGCGCGCACGATACGGCCATGCGGGCCCGAGCCCTTAATCTGCGCCAGGTCGAGCCCCTTCTCTGCCGCGATCCGGCGGGCGAGGGGCGAGGCGAAGATGCGTTCGCCTTTCTCGTCCTTGGGTGCTGCGGGAGCCGGGGTATCGGATTGCGCGACAGGCTCTGCGGCCTTGCCCTTGCCGGAGCCCTCGCCGCCCGCTTTCTCGTCCTTTTCGGGCTCTGCCGCCGCGTCCGCTTCCGGGGCGCTCGCGCTGCCCGATGCGATATCGTCCGCGCTCTCACCCTCTTCCAGCAGTACGGCGATGGGGGTGTTCACCTTTACCCCCTCGCTGCCTTCCTCGACGAGAATCTTGCCGATGGTGCCTTCGTCCACGGCCTCGAATTCCATCGTGGCCTTGTCGGTCTCGATCTCGGCCAGCAGGTCGCCCGCGTTGACGGTATCGCCCTCTTTCACCAGCCATTTGGCCAGCGTGCCCTCTTCCATGGTTGGTGAGAGGGCGGGCATCAGGATTTCGGTCGGCATCGCGTCTCTCCCTTACCGGTAGGTCACTTGGCGCACGGCATCGATCACCTCTTTGGTAGAGGTCAGCGCCAGCTTTTCCAGATTGGCCGCATAGGGCATCGGCACGTCCTTGCCGGTGCAGTTGATGACGGGCGCGTCAAGATAGTCGAAGGCCTGCTGCATCAGCACCGAAGAGATGTAGCTGCCGATAGAGGGCACCGGCCAGCCTTCCTCCACCGTCACGCATCGGTTGGTCTTCATCACCGAGGCGATCACCGTGTCGGTGTCCATCGGGCGCAGGGTACGCAGGTCGATCACCTCGGCCTCGATCCCGTCTTCGGCCAGCTTTTCGGCTGCCTCCAGCGCGTAGGTCATGCCAATGCCGAAGCTGACGATGGTCACGTCAGCCCCCTCGCGCCAGATCTTGGCCTTGCCGAAGGGGATGGTGAAATCATCCATCTTGGGCACCTCGAAGGACTTGCCATAGAGGATCTCGTTCTCGAGGAAGACGACCGGGTTTGGGTCGCGGATGGCACTTTTCAGCAGGCCCTTGGCGCAGGCCGCCGAATAGGGCTGCACGACGCGCAGCCCGGGTACCTGGGCGTACCATGCGGCGTAGTCCTGGCTGTGCTGTGCGCCGACGCGCGCCGCCGCCCCGTTGGGACCGCGAAACACGATCGGGCTGCCCATCTGCCCGCCCGACATGTAGAGCGTCTTGGCCGCCGAGTTGATGATCTGGTCGATCGCCTGCATGGCGAAGTTCCACGTCATGAACTCGACGATGGGGCGCAGTCCACCCCAGGACGCGCCCACGCCGATCCCGGCAAAGCCGTGCTCGGTGATGGGCGTGTCGATCACGCGCTTGGCGCCGAATTCATCGAGCAGGTTCTGGGTTATCTTGTAGGCGCCCTCGTACTCGGCCACCTCCTCGCCCATGATGAAGACGGTGTCGTCGCGGCGCATCTCCTCGGCCATGGCGGCATTCAATGCCTCGCGCACCGTCTTCTTTTCCATCTCGGTGCCCTCGGGCCAGTCTGGGCTGGCATCCGCCTTCGGCGCGGCGGGCGCCTTGGCCTCCGCCGGGGCGGATTTCGCCTCCGGCTCGGGGCTCTTCTCGGCGGCTTGCGGGGCAGGGGTGCTTGACGCGGTGTCGATATCGTCCGCGCTCTCGCCTTCCTCCAGCAGCACGGCGATGGGGGTGTTGACCTTCACGCCCTCGGTACCTTCTTCAACGAGGATCTTGCCGATGGTGCCCTCGTCCACGGCCTCGAATTCCATCGTCGCCTTGTCGGTTTCGATCTCGGCCATGATGTCACCGGCGTTGACGGTGTCGCCTTCCTTGACCAGCCATTTCGCGAGCGTGCCTTCTTCCATCGTCGGCGAGAGGGCGGGCATCAGAATTTCGGTTGCCATTGTCGTCTCTCCTCCTCAGGCGTTCTGCGGCGTCACGTCGGCGATGATATCGGTCCACAATTCCTCGACCGCGGGCTCGGGGCTGTCCTTGGCGAAATCGGCGGACTTGTTGACGACATCCTTGATCTCCTTGTCGATCGCCTTGAGGTCTTCCTCAGAGGCATGACCGCCCGAGATCAGCAATTCGCGCACGTGCTCGATGGCGTCCTTTTCCTCGCGCATTTTCTGCACCTCTTCGCGGGTGCGGTATTTCGCGGGGTCGGACATCGAATGGCCACGATAGCGGTAGGTCTTGATCTCCAGGATATACGGCCCCTTGCCGGCGCGGCAGTGCTTGACCGCCTTATCGCCCGCCGCCTTGACGGCGAGCACATCCATCCCGTCCACCGCCTCGCCGGGGATGCCGAAGGCCGCGCCCCGGGTGTAGATGTCGGGCGTGGAGGTCGAACGTTTCTGCGACGTGCCCATGGCATACTGGTTGTTCTCGATCACGAACACCACCGGCAAGCTCCACAGAGAGGCCATGTTGAAGGTTTCGTAGACCTGTCCCTGGTTGGCCGCACCGTCGCCGAAATAGGTGAAGGTCACGCGATCGTTTTCGAGGTACTTGTCGGCGAAGGCGAGCCCCGCGCCAAGCGGCACGTTGGCCCCCACGATGCCGTGGCCGCCGAAAAACTGCTTGTCGGTGGAAAACATGTGCATCGAGCCGCCCTTGCCGCGGCTGTAGCCGCCTTCGCGACCCGTCAATTCGGCCATCACGCCCTTCGGGTCCATCCCGCAGGCCAGCATGTGGCCGTGATCGCGGTAGGTGGTGATGCGTTTGTCGCCCTCCTCGGCGGCGGCCTCGAGGCCCACGACGACCGCTTCCTGACCGATATAGAGGTGACAGAATCCGCCGATCAGTCCCATGCCGTAGAGCTGGCCCGCCTTTTCCTCGAATCGGCGGATCAGGAGCATGTCGCGATAATAGGTCTTGAGCTCGTCGGCGGAAACGTTTGGTTTCGATGCGCTTTTCCGGGGGGCCATACGGTGCTCCTCCTTGGTGGCGGAAATGGTTTAGCGTTAAACAATCTCATACAACAATCGCGCTTTCGTGGCGAGACCGAATTTTCCGGAGGGGGCAGGACGGCGTGGGTCCGCGTTTAGCGGATCACGATCTCGTCGCCGCGCAGCAGGCCCAGCACGTCGCGCGCCTGCTCATCAAGAAGGTCGAGATCGAGGTATTCATCCGACAGCCGTTTGGTGAGGTTCTCCATCCGCGCCACTTCCGCTTCCAACTCGGCAAGCTGGCGGGCAAGCCCGGCGTTCTGCGCCTCGATCTCGGCGCGGCGAAACAGCCCGTAATCACCCTGAACCGCAGCATAGGCGAAATACACGCCCAAAAAGAACGCGACAGTCAGCCCTGCCAGGGCACCCCAGGGACGGCTCTTGGACTCCATGCTCGGCTCCTCGGTGCGCGGTCTCGGGCCACGCTTTGCCGAACAACAATGCCACAGGTGGCCAGGCTTGTGAATCCCCTTTCCTCGGGCCGCGCCGATGCTTAGCCTTCTTGCGAGGAGGATCGCCGCCATGCCCGACAGCCCCGCTCGCGCGTGCCTTGCCACCCACGAGGTCACCAACCAGCCCGCGCCGCGCGGCGATCTCGATCTGTGGGCGGGTGACCCGGCGCTCGCAACCCACGCCGGTGCGGCGGGCGCCGACGCGGCGCGGCTGGCCGATTTCGGCGCCGGTATCGGCACGGCGGCGATGCGCGCAGCGGGGCGCGACGCCAATCGCCATCCACCCGAATTCGTGCCGTTCGACGCGGGCGGGCGGCGGCTCGACGCGGTGCACTTTCACCCCGCCTATCATGATCTGATGCGCGTCGGCATCGGCGCGGGCTATGCCGCTATCCCGTGGGAGGGAGCGGCGGGCGGCCACGCCACCCATGCCGCGATGGTCTACCTGATGAGCCAGGTGGAGCCGGGCGTGTGCTGCCCGATGACGATGACCTATGCCGCGATTCCCGCGCTCAAGGCCGACAAGGCGCTGTTCTCGGCTTGGGTGCCCAAGCTCACCGCGCGGCTCTACGATCCCGCGCCGCGTCCGCTGCGGGCCAAGGGTGGCGCGACGATGGGCATGGCGATGACGGAAAAGCAGGGCGGTTCGGACGTGCGCGCCAACGCCACCACCGCCACGCCAGAGGGCGCGTATTACCGCCTCACCGGGCACAAGTGGTTCTGCTCCGCGCCAATGTCCGACGGGTTCCTGACGCTGGCACAGGCGGAGGGGGGGCTCTCCTGTTTTCTGGTCCCGCGCTGGCTTGAGGAGGGACGAAACGCCATCCATATCCAGCGGCTCAAGGACAAACTCGGCAACCGTGCCAACGCCTCGGTCGAGATCGAGTATCACGGCGCGATCGCGCATCGGTTGGGCGAGGAGGGCGCGGGCGTGCGCACCATCATCGAGATGGTGCACCACACGCGGCTTGACACCGCGATGGCCCCCGCCGGGCTGATGCGCGCCGCGCTGTCGGAGGCGCATTACTGGGCCTGCCACCGCTCCGCCTTTCAGAAACGGCTGATCGACCAGCCGCTGATGCGCGCCGTGCTGGCCGATCTCGCGCTCGACTGGGAGGGCACGCTGGCGTTGGGGATGCACGTCGCGCGTGCCTTCGACGGGCGCGGACCCGAGGCGCGCGCCTTTTCCCGGCTCGGCGTGGCGCTTGCGAAATTCCTCGGCAACAAGCTCTGCCCCGGCGTGGTCTACGAAGCGATGGAGGTGCTGGGCGGCATGGGCTATGTCGAGGACACGCCCCTGCCCATGCTCTACCGCGAGGCACCGCTCAACTCGATCTGGGAGGGGTCGGGCAACGTGATCTGTCTCGACATCCTGCGCACGATGGCGCGTGAGCCGCTGGCGGGCGAGGCGCTGAGCGCCGAACTGGCCACGGTGGCGGGACAGGATCGCCGCTTTGACGCGGCAATGCTTGCGCATATGGAGACCTTCCCCAAGCCCCCCGAGGAGGCGCAGGCGCGCTGGTATGCCGAGAGCCTCGCCACCCTGCTCACCGCCTCGGTGCTGATGCGTCACGCGCCCGACGCGGTGGCCGGGGCCTATATCGCCACGCGGCTGGCCGAGCCGCGCGGCCGCGTGGCCGGCGCCATCGGCGGAATCGACCCGAGCCCGGTACTAGCGCGGCTTGGCGGCGCAAGAGAGGCATGACGCTTTCGCTTCTGGCCTTCGGTGTGGTGATCGCGCTCAACAACCTTGCGCTGTCGCTCACGCTCGGGGCGCTGGACGGGCGGCGGCATTGGCGGCGCATCCTCTCGGTGTTCGCGGTGTTCGAGTTCACCGTGCCGCTGATCGGCGTCTGGCTGGGCCGCGAGATCGCGCAGGCGGTGGCCACCGATCTCGGCTGGCTCGGTCCGGTGATCCTTGCCGGGCTGGGGATCACGACGCTGCTGTCGTTGCGCGCGGACCGGCGCGACCGTGCCCATCTGGTGCGCGCGATGACGAGCTGGCGGGGCCTCGCCGCGCTCTCGGCGGGGCTGTCTACCGACAACCTGATGGTGGGCTTCGGCCTCGGGCTGGGAGGTGTGTCGCCGCTGGCGCTGGCCACCACGATCATGGTCTGCTCGGTCAGCTTCGCGGCGATCGGGCTGCAGGTCGGCCACCGCGTCAGCCGCGATTACGAGCGCCCGGCGCTGGCGGTGTCGGGCATCGCGCTGATCGGGCTGGCGGCGGCCTCGGCACTGGGCTGGCTCTGAGCGCGCCGAATTCATATTCGATTCGTGATATGTGTTTGATGGAGATCAAGGCCCGCAGGGATGGCGCGGCCTAGGCTGCCCCCGTGAAAGAGCGATTCCAAAGTCACCTTAATCACCGGAGCATCCCATGCGCAAAATCCTCACCGCCGCCGCCCTCGGCCTTGCCACCTTCGCCGCGCCCGCCGCGCAGGCCTCTGACGCCGCGCGGCTCGTCACCATCCTCACCAGCGACGAGCCGCAGACGCAGCTCATGAGCATGGTGCTGACCATGCAATCCATGCAGGCCGGGGCAGGGGCCTACGTGCTCCTGTGTGGCCCGGCGGGCGATCTCGCGCTGAAGGACGCGCCCGAGGCCGCCACCGCCCCGCAGCCGCCCAAGGGGATGAGCCCGCAGGCCCTCATGCAGAAGATCATGGCGCAGGGCGGCACGGTCGAGGTGTGCGCCATCTACCTGCCGGGCAAGGGCGTCGGGGCAGAGGCCCTGCTCGACGGCATCGGTGCGGCCAAGCCGCCTGCGGTGGCGGCGCGCCTGCTGGCCGATGATACGCGGATCATGTCGTTCTGAGAAGTTGGCGAAGCGGGCAGCCGGATCGGCAGCCCCGCCTTCGTGGGTGGTGTTGGGGTGGAACCGCCGTTCGTCTCCTGGCGCTTGCGCGGCTAACGCGAACGCACGCTCCGCCCCTCACGCCTCGGCCTTCTTCTCCCACTTGCCCGATTCTTCGGACCAGTACTGTGCCGCACAGCCCGCACCGGTCAGCGCGCGCCACTGCCCGCGCGCGGTGTCCTTCGCGGTCTCGTCATTGCCGTCAAAGAGGATGCAGACCCGCTCCAGCGCCTGCACCTCCTCAGCCATGACCTCGGCCCCGTCCACCGCCATCACGCAGGCGGCACCGTTGGGGTGCTCGGTGCCGGTTGTCAGCAAGACCGGTTGCATCGCGTCATGCGGCCCGCCTGCGCGCCCGTGCGGCAAAAAGCCGTCCTCGGGCCCCAGCCAGAGCCGTTCGTCGAGCCAGTCCATCCGCGCCGGATCGCGCCCGCGCACGGCGACGCGCCACCCCGCCGCCAGCGCCTTTTCCAGCAGCAGCGGCAGGGTCTGCTCCAGCGGACGGCGCGTCAGGTGATAGAAATAGGCCGCCCCCATCAGCCCTCCTCGAAGCGGTCGCGCACCAGCCGGTCGAGGGTCAGCACCCCCCAGCCGCTCGCGCCTTCGGGAGCATGAACGCTTTCGGCCTTGACGCTCGCCATGCCGGCGATGTCGAGATGCACCCAGGGCGTACCATCCTCGATGAAGCGGTGCAGGAACTCGGCCGCCGTGATCGTGCCTGCGGGCCGCCCGCCGACATTCTTGACATCGGCAATGCGGCTCTTGAGCGCCTTGGCATAGCCCTTGCCCAGCGGCAGCCGCCACAGCCCCTCACCCTCGGTGCGGGCGGCGCGCAGCACCGCCTCGCAAAGCGCATCGTCGTTGCTGAGCGCCGCCGCGTTCTCGTGGCCCAGCGCGATGATCGCCGCGCCGGTGAGGGTGGCAAGGTCGATCACGGCGCAGGGTTCGTAAGTCTTTTGCGCGTACCACAGCACGTCCGCCAGCACGAGGCGCCCCTCGGCATCGGTGTTGATAACCTCGACCGTGTCGCCCTTCATCGAGGTGACGACATCGCCGGGGCGCACCGCGTTGCCCGAGGGCATATTTTCCACCAGCCCCACGAGGCCGACGACATTGGCCTTGGCACCGCGCCCCGCGAGCGCGCGCATGACGCCGGTGACGACGCCCGCGCCGCCCATGTCCATGGTCATGTCCTCCATGCCCGCCGCCGGCTTGATCGAGATGCCGCCGGTGTCGAACACCACCCCCTTGCCCACCAGCGCGAGCGGTGCCGCGTCGCCGCCGCCCTGCCACTCCATCACCGCCAGGTGCGAGGGGCTCGCACTGCCCTGTCCCACGCACAGAAGCGCGCCCATCCCGAGCCGCTCCATCTCTGCCTCGTCCAGCACGGTCACCTTGACCCCCAGCGCCGACAGCGCCTCGATCTCGGCGACAAAGGCGGTGGTGGTCAGGTGGTTGGCCGGGGCGTTCACCAGGTCGCGGGTGAGGAATACGCCTTCCGCCACCTCCCGCAGCGGCGAGAATGCCGCCTCGGCTGCTCCTGGGTCGCGGACCATGACGGTGATGTCTTCCTGCACTGCGATGTCGCCGGTCTTGTGCGCGGCGAAATCATAGGCCCGCAGCACCGCGCCGAGCGCCACCTCCGCAGGCCGCTTGAGGGTGCCGCCCAGCAGGGTGAGCGGCTTGTCGCCCTTGGCACGACCAAGCGCCACACCCGCGCGGCGGCTCGTCTCGGCATCGGCGTTGCGCGGCAGCACCACCACGTCGAGCGCCCGCGCCGCCAGCCCGGAGGGCCAGTCGAGGGTGAGGACATCGCCCGCTTCCTTGCCGTCGAGCGCGCCGCCCTCGATCAGCCGCGCGAGTGCGCCCCGCGTCAGACGATTGACCCGCCGCCCGCCGGGATCGAGCTTGCCATCCGGGGTCACGATGACGGCCACGCGGCCCTCGGCGGTGGCGATGGCATCAAGGTCGGTCTCGACAAAGCGGACAGAGGCGGGAGAGGTCATTCGGCGGGGCTCCTTTTCACGGTTCACGCCAGACCTAGCGCGCTCTGCCGCCGATGGCCAGTTAGCAGTTTTCCCCCGTCACCAATTCCGCTAGGTTGCCCGGCAAGACTGCTGTCGCGGGGGGGAGAAGTGACCAGATTCGACAGATACATGCTGTCGCAATTGATGGTGTTGTTCGGTTTCTTCGCGCTCGTTCTGGTGTCGATCTTCTGGATCAACAAGGCGGTGCGCATGTTCGACAAGCTCATCGGGGATGGCCAGCCCGCATGGGTCTTCTTCGAGTTCACCGCGCTTACCCTGCCGGCGGTGATCGGCAGCATGCTGCCCATCGCCGCCTTTGCCGCAGCCGTCTACGTGGTGCACCGTCTTTCCGCCGACAGCGAGCTCGCGGTGGTGCAGGCCACCGGTTATTCGCCGTGGCGGCTGGCGCGGGCGGTTGTGGTGTTCGGGCTGATCGTGGCGCTGATGATGTCAATACTCGCCCACCTGCTCATTCCCAACAGCCTGAGCCAGCTGCGCATGCGCGAGGACGAGGTGTCCCGCAATGTGACCGCCCAGCTTCTGACCGCGGGCGAGTTCCTGCACCCGGCGCCGGGTGTTACCTTCTATACCCGCGAGATCACGCCGGAGGGCGAGTTGCGCGACGTGTTCCTGTCGGATCGGCGCAATCCCGGTAGCGCGGTGACCTACACCTCGTCCCGCGCCTACCTGGTGCAGGATCCGGCGGGCACGCGGCTGGTGATGGTGGCGGGGCTGGCACAAAACATGCAGCAGTCGGGCCAAAAGCTCTTTACCACGCATTTCGAGGATTTCTCTCACGATATCAGCAGCCTTGTCAGCCGTGACGCGATCAACCTCAACAAGCTGGCCTTTGCCGGAACGCCCGAGCTGCTGCGCGACCCGCAGGCGGTGGCGGCGCGCACGGGGGCAGCGCCCGGCGCGGTCATGGCAGAGCTCCACGGGCGTTTCACGGCGGCGCTGATGTGCCTCGTGGCGGCGCTTGTCGGATTCGCCACACTGCTGGTTGGCGCATTCAGCCGCTTCGGCGTGTGGCGGCAGGTGCTGGTGGCCTTCGGCCTGCTGGTGGGACTCAAGCTGATCGAGAGCGCGGTGCTGGCACCGGTGCTGGTGACCGCGGCACTCTGGCCGCTGCTCTACCTGCCGTCGCTGGGGGGGCTGGCACTGGCGGCGGGGATTTTATGGCTGGCGCAGCGCCCCGGTGTATGGCGGCGTATCGTGAACGCGATCTGGCCGTGGTGGCGGCGGGCGAGGGGGGCGGGCGCATGA
>MRWG01000401.1_pt1 | contig 55519 bp, 51 predicted proteins | sample 1013341 | NCBI WGS metagenome assembly MRWG01 (sample SAMN06117577, study PRJNA244670) | biofilm metagenome | biome: Water; feature: Cathode Biofilm; material: Biofilm; isolation source: microbial consortium enriched at the cathode of a solar microbial fuel cell | place: USA: District of Columbia ...
CGACAAACTCAGAAGGAAGAGAACCCACCCCCACCCGCTCCTTCGTCATCCTCGGGCCTGACCCGAGGATCCATGCCGGAACGCCGAACATAAAGCCCAGCCTCTGAAAGCAAGCGCATCATTTCCCGCACCTGCGCCGTCGCCACCGCAACGGCATGGATCCTATGGTCAAGCCACAGGATGACGAGGGAGAGGGTCGGCGCCTTGCATGCCAACCAGAGGGCGTGCAGCGCAAACGCGCATGAAGCGCGCCATGCTCCTGGCATCCCAATCCCTTGCTCCCGCTTCCTGCGTATGCAAATAGCATTGGTCAAACAGCCAAGGAGGAACCCCATGACCGCCATCACCCGTCGCACGCTCTGCGCGCTAGCCCTCACCACCGCAGTGGCCGGCTTCGCGCTGCCCTCCGCCGCCGCCGACAAGATCAATGTCGGCATCCTGTCGCTCACCTCGCATTCGCCGAGCATCATCGCCGAAGCAAAGGGCTATTTCGACGCGCAGGATATCGATGTCGAGTTCGTGTCCTTCCAGGCTGCGCAGCCCATGGCCGTCGCCATTGCCTCGGGCGATGTCGATTTCGGCATGACGGCGATTTCCGGCGGTCTCATCAGCCTTGCAGACAAGGGCGTGATCAAGGTCATCGGCGGCGCGCTGCAGGAAACGCCCGAGATCGACGGCCAGAAGATCCTCGCCTCCAAGGCTGCGTTCGACGCCGGCGTTAAAACGCCTGCCGACCTCAAGGACCACAGCTTCGGCATCACCACCACCGGCTCCTCCTTCCACTACATGGCGCACAAGATCGCCGACAAGGAAGGCTTTGACCGTTCCGAAATCCACGTGAAGCCGCTGCAGAAGGTGCCGGCCATCATCGCGTCGCTCAAGAGCGGCCAGATCGACGCATGGTCCATCGTGCCGAACATTGCAGGCGCGCTCACCAAGGGGCCTGAAGTCGTCGAGATCGGCAAGATTTCCGACTATGTCGACGATTACCAGGTCACCACGGTCTTCACCTCCACCAAAAATGCGACCGAAAAGAAGGATCTCGTCGAGCGCTTCCTGGCCGGCCTCTCCGAGGGCATCAGCGACTACAACGCCGCCCTGGTCGACAAGACCATGAGCGAGGAAGACACCGCGGCAATCGTCGGGATGATCCACAAATACGTCTATTCCGACCAGCCGCTCGACAAGGCCGATCCGCGCATCCGCGCCGGCGCCATGCGCATCAACGAAGGTGCGGCACTGAGCGTGGCGAGCGTCGAGGACCAGCTTGAGTGGTTCAAGTCGGAAGGCCTCGTGCCCGATGGCGTGACGATGGAAAAGCTGGTCGACACCAGCTTCGTGGAAACCCGCTAACAGCGAAGCCGCCCCGGCCTGCCGGGGCGGCGTTTTTGGACCGATGCAGCTTCTTCTTCAGAACATCACCCACCACTATGGCGGCACGACCGTCCTCGACGACATCTCGCTTACGGTGGATGACGGCGAAATCGTCTGCATTGTCGGCCCCTCGGGCTGCGGCAAGTCCACGCTTCTGCGCATTGCCGGCGGACTGGAAAAGCCCGATCAGGGTCAGGCGCTTCTTGCCGGACCTGAGCCGGATGGCTCGCTCAACCCCCTCACCTACATCTTTCAGGATTTCGCCCTGCTCCCCTGGCGCAGCGTGGAAGGCAATGTGAGCCTGGTTCTGGAAGATCACGGCATCGCGGCAGCCGAGCGCAGGGCGATCATCGCCGATGTGCTTGCCCGCACCAATCTTTCCGATTTCGCAAAGGCGCTCCCGCGCCAGCTCTCCGGCGGCATGAAGCAGCGCGTGGCCATTGCCCGCGCGCTCGCCGTCAAGCCGGCCATCATGCTGATGGACGAACCGCTCTCCGCACTCGACAGCCAGACCCGCGAACTCCTGATGGACGATCTGGTTACGCTGTGGACCCGCGAGCGGTTTTCCGCCTGCTACGTGACGCACAATCTCAACGAGGCCGTGCGCCTTGGCCGCCGCATCATCGTGCTTTCCCGCCGCCCCGGCCGCATCCGCGACGTGGTGGAGATCGACATGCCCCTTGCCGAGCGCGCCGACCGGCTGGCCGAGCTGGAAACCCTGCAGCGCCGCGTCTGGGAAATCATGCGCGAGGAAGCCCGCGAAGCCGACAGGGAGATTTCCGATGTCGCATGACGCCACGCACGAACAACCCGCCGCCAATGCAGCAACAGCCAATGAGAGCGGCCAGCGCCCGGTTCCCTTCCGTGGCGGGGGCTTCGTTCATCGTTCGCTCGGTCCCGTCGCCCCGCTTGTTTTCCTCGCCATTCTGGCGGTCTGGGAGCTGGGCTCGCGTTCGGGCTTCATCAGCCCCATTGCGCTGCCAGCCCCGTCAGAGGCGTTTGGCGCGCTTGTCGATCTTTTCCAGACCGGCATGCTCTGGAAGCATCTCGGCGCGAGCCTCTACCGTCTTGTCGTCGGCTGGACGCTGGGCAGTCTTCTGGGCATTGCCGTCGGCCTGTTCATCGGCCTGTTCTCGCTTGCCCGCGCCGGGCTTCTGCCGCTCGTCTCGGCCCTGTTCCCGGTGCCGAAAATCGCGCTCCTGCCGCTCTTCATCATCTGGTTCGGCATCGGCGAAGGCTCCAAGGTGGCCACGATCCTGTTCGGCACCTTCTTCCCGACCGTGATCGCCACCTATGGCGGCGTCGACAATGTGGACCGCAATCTGATTCGCATGGGCCAGTCTTTCGGCATGTCGTGGCTCTCCATCGTGCGCAAGATCATCCTGCCGGGCGCAATGCCGGCCATCCTGTCCGGCTTCCGCATCTCCGCCTCCATCGCCATCGTGCTTCTGGTCGCCGCCGAGATGATCGGCGCGGAATTCGGCGTCGGGGCCTATATCCTCATGGCCGGCGCGCTTTTCGCGCTGGATCAGCTCATTGCGGGCGTGGCGCTCCTGTCGCTCATCGGCCTCATCATTGCGTGGCTGATCGGCAAGCTGGAGAAGCGTCTGCTTTCGTGGAGAACATGAGCCTTTTTGCCGCTTGTGAAAAAACTCTTCGCAAATCGACAGAAGGGCGCTTGCCAGCAAAAAATCTCGTGCTATAAACCACGCGCTTCCGGCGGAAACCAACACCGCCTCGCCTTGTAGAAATCTCTGCACCGGCACCGTGAAGCAGGGTTTGCCCAGATAGCTCAGTTGGTAGAGCAGCGGATTGAAAATCCGCGTGTCCGTGGTTCGAATCCGCGTCTGGGCACCACTCCCCTTCAGCGTCTCCGATCATCTCAAGTCAACGCACACTTCTCGCGCAGAAGCCGACCGTCAGCTCTGAAACACCTCAGTCTTCTGATGAATTCGGAATGAGGCTGAGCTTTCCATGCATGACATGCCGTTCGGCGATCACATGCTCTGCAAGCCGCTTCACATCGTCCGGCAGCCCCTTGAGGATGCTGATTTCAAGGCATCGGTCATGGTCGAGATGCACATGCATGCTCGCGACCGAGAGTTCGTGGGCATGATGAAACGCGTTGGTCAGCCGCTTCGCCAGATCCCGCGCCTCATGGTCATAGACATAGCTCAGAACGCCGATACAACTTTTCTGCGACCCCGTTTTCAAAAGGGTCTGCTGCATGCCCTGCCGCGTCAGGTCGCGAATCGCCTCCGAGCGATTCTGGTAACCGCGCTCACGCACAACCTGATCGAGCTCATCCATCAGGTCGTCATCCAGCGTAACGGTTATGCGTCGCATTGCTCGCCCTCATTCACGGTAAGGCCGCCATGCCGTAAAAGGCTGACGGGCGGAAGAAAATCACAGGTCGAGAATGCGGCCTGCGATGCGGCGAAGCAAGGGCCTGTCATGGCTGATAACAAGCATCCCAAGCCCGTTTTTCTGCGCATGCGCTAGCAGGGCCATCCAGATCTGCGCCTGCGTGAGGGGATCGAGCGGTGCGGATATCTCATCGGCAACGAGATAGCGCGTGCCAGGCGCAAGCGCGCGCAGCACGGCGACCCGCTGCAGCTCCCCGCCGGAGATTTCATGCGGATAGCGGTCATACCACGCCTCTGAGACGCCGAAGGCGCGCAGCATGGCTTCGTCAGGACGCCAGGCCTCGCTGATGACCCTGCCGACGGTCCAGCGAGGATCAACCGAGAAGGCCGGCGACTGAGAAAGATACTGAACCGGATTGAACCCGCGCGCATGCGGCTCACCGTCGATGATGACCCGCCCGGACAACGGCCGGTAGTGACCTGAAAGAATGCGCCCCAGTGTCGATTTGCCGACCCCGGACCTGCCCGTGAGGCCGACCACCTCGCCGGGGCGAACCGCAAGGCTCACATGATCGAGCACGCGCCCTGCCACGCCGTAGGAGAAACAGACATCCCTTGCTTCAAGCATGGTGCGCCACCTGAAAGCCGTTCTGCGGCAGGGCCTGCCACAGGGCGCGGGCGTATGCGCTGCGCAAGCCCTCTCCCGCGCCATCAAACGCGCAGGCCGCTTCCTCGCCCTCCATCCTTCCATTGCGGATGAGACATACCCGGTCGGCATAGGGCAACGCGGCAGCCAGCGAATGCGTTATCAGAAGCACGCCCTTCTCCTGATCCGCCAGCCCCCGCAGTTTCGACAGCACGATTTCGGCGTTCTCGTCATCCAGCCCGCTGGTCGGCTCATCGGCGATGAGCAGATCCGCGTCACCAACCGTCGCGATGGCCATCATCATGCGGCGCGCCATGCCGCCGGAAAGCTGGTGAGGAAAGGCTCTTGCCGCATCTCCATCCAGCCCGAAAGCCTCAAGATGGCGCGCAAGCGTCTCCCTGTCGGTCGGCCGCCCTGCCCGCCGCGCCGCCCAGCGCAACTGCTTCGCGCACCGCGCCAGCGGCTCCAGATGGCTGATGGACTGCGGCACGAGCGCCATGCGCCGGCCACGCAATGCGGGGAGACTGCGCTCGTCCACCGGCTGGCCGTCCAGACGAATGCTCCCATGCATGCGGGCATTGGGCGGCAGAATGCCGAACGCCGCATGTGCGATCAGGCTTTTTCCGCTGCCGGACGCACCGACAAGCGCCACCACCTCCCCGCGCCCGATGGTGAAGGCAATGTCGTTGAGAACCGGTGTCTCGCAGGAAGCGAGAAGCCCATGATAGCGCCGAAACGACAGGCCGAAGCCGCTGAAGGAAAGAAGCGTCATGTCTGCGCCGTTCTCGGGTCGAAGATCAGCCGCAACCCGTTGCCCACCGCATCGAAGCACAGAACGAACAGGAGCAGGCACAACCCCGGAAACAGGCCAAGCCACCATTTTCCGGCAGTCAGATAGCGCATGGAATCGGCCAGCATCACGCCGATGGCCGGCGAAGTCGGCTCAAGGCCGAAGCCGAGAAAGGTCAGGCTTGCCTCATGCAGGATCGCATGGGGAACCATCAGGACGAACCCCACCAGCATCTGCGGCACCAGCTGCGGCAGAACATGGCCCACTGCGATGGCCGCCCACGACTTTCCGAAATGGCGGGCCGAAATGATGTAATCCGCCTGCTTTATCTGCATGACCTCCGCACGCAGGATGCGCGCCAGACGCGGCCAGTGCGTCAGCGCCAGGGCGAGCGTCACCGCGAAAGGTCCGCCGCCCAGCGCAAAGCAGATCAGGATCAGCAGCACCAGATGCGGAAGACCGATCGTGGCGTCGATTGCAAGCGACACCAGCGCATCCATCCAGCGGCCGGACGCGGCTGAAACCAGAACCATCACAACCGCGATGAGAACGGAACAGGCCGATGCGAACAGCCCGACCCAGAGGCTGGTCGTCAGCGCCTTGGCGGTGCGCGCAAACATATCGCGCCCCATCTGGTCCGTACCGAACCAGTGGGCCCAGTCCGGCGGGACAAGGCGTGCCGTGAAGTCCGGCGCGACGCCCGCACTTCCAGCCATGAGCGCTGCCACCGGGATCAACAGGATCAAAAACAGGCACACCGCGGCGGCGGCGAATGAGCGAACACGGTTGTCCATGCGCGGAAGAATCAGCGGTTCAAGGGTCTGCCGCTCACCGAGCTCAGCCATGATCGCCTCCCGTCAAAAGGTCGCCATCGCGAATGCGCGGGTCGACGAGGCGGTACAGCATGTCCGCAATCATGTTGCCCACGGAGACGAACAGCGTCAGGCAAAGCGTGATCGCCAGAAGCAGCGGCACGTCTCCCTTGATGCCGGCGGCAACCGTCGCCTGCCCGAGCCCCGGATAGGAGAAGACCTGCTCCGCCAGAATGGAGCCGCCAAACAACTCTCCCAGCGAGGCAAACAGAATGGTCACGGCGGGAAGCGCGGCATTGCGCAGCCCGTGCCTCAGAACGATGTCCAGCTTCGTCGCGCCCTGTGCGCGGGCATAGAGCGCGGCATCGAGGTTGAGGATCTCGATCATCTTGGCGCGCGTGTGCAACGCCACCTGCGAAACGCCGAAAACGGTCAGCGCCGCCAGCGGCAGGGCGAGGTGACGCAGCCGGTCTGAGAAGGTGACGTCCTCCGGCACGACACCGATTGGCCCCGCGCAACACACCGGCGCCCATCCAAGAAAGACAGCAAAGGCGAGCAGCAGAAGGATCGCGATCCAGAAGGTCGGCGCGCAGGAAAGAACATAGGCATAGACGCGGATCACCCGGTCGATCCACGACCCGGAATTCGCGCCGGCCACGACACCCAGCGCAAAACCCAGAATGCCGGACAGAAGCCACGCCAGCCCGACGAGCGGAAGCGAGGTCCAGAAGCGGCTGGCGATCACCTCCGAAACCGGGGCGTTGTAGATCATCGAATAGCCGAGATCGCCCTGGAGGATGTTCTGCGCCCATCGAACGAACTGCGTCAGCGGGGCCTCGTTCAGGCCCCACCGCTCCGCAATCAGCGCCTTCTGTTCCGGCCCGACCCGCGCAATGTCATCGCCGAGATAAGCGTTGACCGGGTCGATGGGAGAAATTTTCGCCAGCGAAAACGCCACTGCCGCGACCAGCAGCAGGACGATGGCAAGCCGCCCCAGCCTGTAGGCCAGCCCGAAAGCGAGAGATTGCGCTAAAGGCCTAGTCACACGTCCAGGCCCACTGATCGATCATGGTTGTGATCGGCCAGCCATGCCCGTGTGGCTCAATCTGCGTCTTGCCGATATCGAGGCACTCATTCGTGAAATAGATGTGGTCCAGATTGACGAGCCACGCCCAGCCGGCAAGGCCGCGCGCCGAAAACCCGGTCTCGCCATCCCACTCCGCCGCCTGCCAGTGGGGATAGGACGCCTCCAGCGTCGCTGCCTGCTGGGCATCGGCCAGATGCGCATCCACGACCGCGTCGGAAAAATAGCCCGGATTGTAGAAACCCACGCCGCCCCAGTCGGAATTGTAGAGGCTGTAGACTTCCAGCGGGCTGTGGCTGCCCCATCCCAGCATCACCGGTTCCTGATGGGCGAACCGTTCGATCTGCTCCCAGGACGCGCCGGTGGGCTGCGCGTCGATGCCGAGCGCCTTGAGCTGCTCGGCCACCACGACGGTCAGCGCCTGACGCACCGCATCGGACGCCGGGTAATAGATCTTGAAACCCGCCTTCACGCCATCCTTCGCGCGAAAGCCGTCATCGCCCACCAGCCAGCCGACCGCATCCAGCATCGCCCGCGCTTCGTCGGGAGCGTATGTCACGGCGGCATCGGCGTTCGACCACGGCATGCCATCGGCCGGTCCGGCTGCGGGCCTGCCGAAACCATTCAGCACCACCTCGACAAGCTGCTCACGATCCACACCGAGATTGATCGCCCGGCGAATGGCGGGATCGGAGGTCACCGCATTGCCCACGGCCTCTCCCTGTGCATTCACCTCACCCGGCTCCTGCATCGGGAAGGTCAGTCCGCGATTGTCAACGGACATCACCTGGAGGCGCTTGAAGCCGTCGATCATGTCATCGGCCATCAGGGCGGGAACAGACACCATGTCCACCTGACCAGCGCGCGCTGCGGCAAGCCCTGCATCCTCTCCGGTGAAGACGAATGTAAGCCGCTCGAACGGCGATTTCGGGCCGTAATAGTCGGGATTGGCTTCAACGATGAGCTGTTCGCCCTCGGTCCACGAAACCAGCCTGTAGGGACCGGACCCGACCGGGTTGCGGGCATAGCCCTGCCCGTAACTGTCTGACGGGACGATGCCCAGCGAATAGAAGTTTTCCGAGAACGTCACCCAGGGGCGCTTCAGTTCGATCCTGACAGTCAGATCGTCAACCGCCTCGGCCTTTTCCATCACCGTCAGGTCAAGTGCGCCGCCAGCCGAAGCAGCCTCGTTGAACGTGAACGCGACGTCTTCCGCCGTGAGCGGCGTGCCATCGGAAAAGACCACGCCCGGACGCAGGGTCACGGTCCAGACCAGCCGGTCGTCGGACAGTTTCCATTCGGTCGCCAGATCAGGGACCGTGTTCAGATCCGCATCGCGGCGCAAGAGGGTCGACTGGAACAGCGGATGGCCATAACGGCCCCAGCCAAGAAGCGGGTCGTAGCCCGTGTCCGGCTCGCCGCCGATTGCCAGAACAAGATCATTCTTGGCGAATGCCGGAGCGCCGGCAATCAGGGAGCTTGTTGAAAAGAATAAAAGACCGGCCCAGCCCGCGAAACTGCGATTCATCTACAAATGCCCCTCAAATCAATTTCATGCCGGCCTGCAAGCTACCAACAGAAAGTATGACGTCAATAGAAAAACATCATACTCTCTGATTTCGTTTCACGGCGCGTTTTGTTCAGATTTTCATCCATTCCGAGAATTCAGAAAAACGGCTCAAAACGCGCGTAAAAATCAGAAAATCGGCAGAGAAATTGGGAATTTTTCTGATTTTTCCGGAATTTCCGATGCGGGTTCATTTCTCAGAAAATCAATTAACCATCACGCCAGACCGGTGCTGTCTTCCCCCTTCTTTCTCGGGTCGATGCCGGCCTGCATGAGTGTCTTTTCAAGAAGCAGATCATAGATCGGCCGCCCGCCAATCCACTGCGCCACCATATTGGCCGTCACGCAGGTGGCGATCAGCGGCATCACCATCGTGTAAGAGCCGGTCAGCTCCAGCGTCAGCGCCACGCCGACGACAGGCGCCCGCACGGAGGCGGAGAACAGCCCGCCCATGGCGGCGATGCCGAAGGCCAGCGGAACCATCGCGTCATGCGGCACGGCGAATGTCATGACCTCACCAAAGGCGAGACCGACACACATGGAAAGCGCCAGCATGGGAGCGAATATGCCGCCCGGCGTTCCCGCCGAATAGCTGGTCACCATGGTCACGAAACGCAGCACCGCCAGCATCAGCAGGATTTTCAGACCTGCACCGTCTGCCGCCAGCGACTTGATGACACTGTCGCCGCCGGTCACCGCCATCGGCATCACAATGAACAGCGCGCCAATGGCCAGCCCCACGATTGCGGGAAAGAGATAGGATGCGCGGGCATTGACGCGCGCGGCAAACGTGCTGGTCCATAACAGGCCCGCATTGAGCGTGACGCCCAGGACGCCGAGCAGACAGCCGAGCAAAACGAAGGCAGGCAGCATCCAGACCGCCGGGCTATCGACCAGCATGGACAGGTCCGGCGCGGTGCCGCCGATGATCTGCGTCATGACAGTGGCCAGGAAGGCCGCGACGATCACGCCCATATAGGTGCGGAACGTGTAGGGAAACTGCCGGCGCGTCTCTTCCACGATGAAGAGAACAGCCGCGAGAGGCGCGTCGAACGCGCATGCAAGACCTGCCGCGGCACCTGCGCCCAGCATGCCCCGCCGTTCGATCTCGCTGACCTTGAAGAAATCCGTTATGGCCGCCGAGAACGATGCGCCGATATGGATCGTCGGACCCTCGCGGCCAAGCACCAGTCCAGAGCCGACCGCAGCAATGCCGGCGAAGAACTTGACCGGCAGAACCCGACGCCAGCGCACGACCCGCAGGCCCTGCATCGCCCCCTCGATTTCCTGCACGCCACTGCCGCCCGCCTCGGGCGCATAGCGGCGCACGATATAAACCGCCAGCAGCGTGATGCACATGGTTATGAGCGCAGCCGCGACCACGAGCGACGCGCCGTCCACATATGCCGAAAGCAGATGAGGCCAGGTCTGCAGCCTGTCGATCATCAGGTGAAACACGGAGCCGACCGCGCCTGTCAGGATGCCTGTCAGGCTTGCCAGAGCGATGTAGCGCATCTGCGCGCCCCGGTGTCCCGGCCGGTCCAGTGTTGCGATTGGGTTATCCATGGCTGCGACTTTGACTCATGTGACTTTTGGCGGCGTCGTTCATCGACGGTTGGAGATGCTGTGTCGTTCCACTCATGTCAGGATTGCGATCCAGATGAGTGCAAGGGCGATACACAGGATCGAGACCGGAATGCCCGCCCGGCAGAATTCCCGCATGCTGATCTTGATGCCAGCAGCGGCTGCGCGCTCGACGACGATAATACCGGCGAGGCTTCCAAACACGATCAGGTTACTCGAAAAGCCGGTGCCAAGCGCCAGCGCCGCGCCGAGGGCATCCGATTCTCCCGAATGCGGAATGAACGGCACCAGAAGCATGACGGCCGGATTGTTGCCGACCACATTGCTCAGGCCCGTTATGACCAGAAAGAGGGTCGCCGGATCGGAAAAGTCGATGCCGGCTGCCTGCAATTCGTGAATGACCTTTTCCGGCAGCCCCGTCGCCGTCAAAGCGGCGTTCACGACGAACAGCCCGGTGAGGAGCAGCATCAGATTGCCGTCCACGGTTCCCAGAACATCCTTCGACGCGACACGACGATTGACGAGCATGACCGCTGCCGCCGACATCGCCACCATTTCGCGCGGCCAGTCGGTGAAGACGAAAGCCGCGATGATGGCGACGGTGATCACCGCTGCCTTCAGCGTTTCGAGGCGGTCGAGCGGCGGGTTCTCGACGGGGGCTGCGGTAGGGGTAGCGGGGCCGGCGGACACCGTGTCCAGCGTCCAGCGATTGCGGTAAAGCCACGAGACGGTCGCCCACACAACCGGCAGGGAGATGAGCGCAGGCACGAGCGCGATCTTCATGAAGCCCGTGAAGGAAAGGTTCAGCGTCTGAGCCGCGATCATGTTCTGCGGGCTGCCGAGGATCGTGGCGACGGACCCGGTGTTGACGGCAAAGCAGAAGCCCAGAAGAAACGGGATCGGATTGAGCCCGCGCGACAGCGTGATCGCGACCAGAAGCGGCGTCATGGCCACCACGACCACATCCTTGGTGAGAACCGAGGAAAGCGCGCCGCCCGTGACGATCAGAATGGCCAGCAGGGCTGGCGGCGACACCTGCAGCGAAGCGACCTTTGCCGCCACCCAGGGGTAGAAACCCGAAACCGTGTAGGCCCCCGACACGATCATCAAACCGAACAGAAGCCCCAGCGTCTGGTAGTCGATGGCCGCCCATGCGGCCTCCGGCGAAATCCGTCCGAAACCGATCATGGCGAGCGCGCCAATCACCGCCGCACCTGTGCGATCGACGCGAAAGCCCGGAAGATAGCCGAGCATGAGCGCCAGATAGACCAGCAGGAAGATGATGACGGTGATATCCACGATTTCCCCCTGTGGCCCGCCGACGGAAACAAGCCATGGCAGGCAAAAGGACTTGCAGTTTTGAAACAGGACGATGGCCTGACAATCCATCAACCGTCAGGCCATCAACCGTCAGGCCATCGCGCCTGATGCTTCGTTGCTGGCGCGGTGCGCCAGACAGGTTTTCTCTACTTCGCCGGTGCGTCCGCCGCCTTGCCGACCAGATGCTCGCGCACACGCTTGTGCGGATGCGGGGCCAGAAGCTTCTTTGGCACGATGAAGAGATAGAGCGTCAGAACATAAGGGGCCGTGAAGGACGGCAGCCCGAGCGGCGACATGAGCACATCATAGGCCCCCTGCAGGAAGACCGTCACAATCGTCGCCAGAAGCGCATAGGCAATGACCTTCGGCGATGTCTTGAGGAACACCACGCCGATCGCCATGGCGGTGAGCACCGCACTGAAACCAAAGAGCCCCTGGCTGACCGATGACGGGTCTGCCCGCAGGACAATGGCGGCGATCATGGCAATCAGAGAGCCAAGCACTGCCGCGATGCCCGCAGGCCGCGAGGCGATGAGAATACCGACGAGGATAATGACGCCGCTGATCTCGTTGCCAAGCAGGAAGACCTGACCGATGTTCCGGAAGAAGATCTGAACGAGCTCGACCGAAGACGGGATCATCTCCGCGCCCTGCACATAGTCGGAGACCAGTTTTGGCTGTTCGCTGGCAATGTCGAGCGCACCGAACGCATAGGCGCCCGCCATGAGCAGCCAGCCCGTCAGGACAAACGGCCCCGTCGATCCGGGAATGCCCCAGCTCTTGGTGATGGTCGCGCCCATGGCGGCGGTCACGACCGTGCTCATGGCCGCCCCGACAATCACATAGAACCAGAGTTCCGGCGATGCGGTGATAAAGGTCGGCATGGCGATGCCGATGAGGATGCCGTTAAAGCCAAACAGGCCGGACGTGATGGAGGCTTCGTCGCACTCAAGCAGCCTTGCCGTGAGTGTTGCCACCACCAGACCGACAAGCGCGCCGATGGTCGTCGCCCAGTCTCCGCCCGCATAGCTCGCATAGGCAATCGCCACCAGAAACAACAGACCCGTCAGCGCGTTCTCCATGAAGAACACCTGCCCTGCACCACGCAGGCACTGAAATAAAAAGCCTTGCCGATTTTCGTTCACAGCAGCCCCCTCACGGATTGATTAGCGCCAAAGGAACTCTTCGGGCAGTGTCCGCCCGCGAGCCTCTTCCCGTACGACTTTCCAGAAACGCCTGACCTCGCGGCGCACATCGTAGCTTTCGATGCCGACGGCGCGCAGCATCAGCCCCGCCCCGTTGGGCAGCGCGGAAACGCCGGAGATTGCGCGCGGATTCTCATCCGGCCAGTTCGTGTCCATGCGCGCCTTGATGCGCTCGGCCGTTTCGGGCGGCGTCAGGCACATGATGTTTGCAAACGCGTCGAAGCCGCGCATCACGGCGGCGAAGTCGCCGGTGCTGTTGCCCTTTTCGATCAGCACCTTCTCGGTGAAGAGCTTGCGCCCGTCCGGGCGGCGCACATTGACCGACATGGAGAGGAGATCGAGGCCGAAACGCTCGCTTGCATGGTGATGCTTGCGGCCGGTCATCATCATCTCGCCATAGATCACCGTGGCGCTCTCATCGACGATCAGGTCCGTGTCGTTGATGAAGCGGGAATCCCGGTAGGGAATGGTGACGTCCGGCAGATATTCCAGATACGCGTCCGCGCCGACGACAACCTCCTGATGCTGCGAAGCATAGTTGGCGTCCATCTGGTGAATGCGGTTCGCGCCCTGTGAGGTGACCTGCGCGCAGGCCCCCTCACCGACCGAAATGTCGATCGTGTAGCGGTCGCCCTGCAGGATGCCGCCGCCGACCGAGATGATCGCGCATATCGGCAATTCCGGCATGGCCTCATCCCAGTAGAGCGCCTGCTGCACGAGCAGCGGGGCCACGCGGTAGAGGTCCGAGAGGACCGACCGGTCGCCGCGCCTGGTGAACCCCAGACGCAGCTCCCCGATCTTTCCCGGGCCGGCAGCACGCATCTGCGCAGGTTCGGTCTTGAAGCCACTGAGCTCCCGATAATCGTCGAGCCTTCGCAGGCGTTCGTGCAATGCCATGGCGTTACGCTACCGTGTCTTCAGCCTTGGCTGCCGGCTTCACGTCGAACAGCGCCATATCCATGATGAGCTGCATCAGCTCGTCGACGCCTTCACCGGTCTTGCAGTTGGTGAAGACAAACGGCTTCTTGCCGCGCATGAGCTTGGAATCGCGGTCCATCACGCCAAGGTCCGCGCCCACATGGGGAGCCAGGTCCGTCTTGTTTATGACCAGAATGTCGGACTGGCAGACACCGGCGCCATTCTTGCGCGGGATCTTGTCGCCTGCGGCCACGTCGATGACATAGATGTAGAAGTCGGCAAGCGCCGGGCTGAAGGTCAGCGTCAGGTTGTCACCGCCCGACTCGATCAGGATCACGTCGCTGTCGGGATACTTCTCTTCCATTTCCTCGACGGCGGCGATGTTCATCGAGGGGTCTTCGCGCACTGCCGTGTGCGGGCACGCGCCGGTTTCAACACCGACGATCTTTTCCTCGACGAGGATGCCCTTGAGCGTGCGGCGAACCTGCTTCGCATCTTCGGTCGTCACGACGTCGTTGGTGATGATCAGCGGCTTCACGCCGAGATCAAGCAAACGCGGCGTGATGGTCTCGATCACGGCCGTCTTGCCGGAGCCAACCGGACCGCCAATGCCAATGCGTGTGATTTTCTTCATTTTGCCAATCCTGCTTCAGCCAGCCGCTCAGTTCATGAACAGCCGGACATGTGTTGTCGTGTGATGCGCCACCAGAACGTCGAAGACGGGCGCGAAACTGGACATCTCTTCCAGCTCCAGGCCGCAGACGCTCGCATATTCGTCCTCGACGCTTTCCTGCGCCGCAAAGAGAATGCGCTGGGTATCGAGGTGATCGATCCGCATGAGGCGCACTGCCGCGCTCATGATCATCGCGGCGACGCCATATTGATGGACGACGAAAGCCTGCTTCTCGTCCGCGCCGAGCTGCGCAAAAGCCATGGCCTGACCGATCGGGAAACAGCCGGGCGTTTCGCCTGCCTTGATCCCGGCCAGCCAGCGCTCGAGATGCGGAAACGCACTGATCTTCAGCGACAGTTCGGCAAGCTTGCGGCCCATGCGGGCGAGCATGAGCTGCTGCTCTTCGCCGACACGCCGGTTCCACAATGCCTGGTCTGCCGCCAGAACGCCGTCATAGTCGCCCGCGGTGATGGCCCGGTACGCGTGCAGCAGGGCGATACCGTCCATGTGGGCCGCCTGCCGCAGAACAACCTCGACGAAGCGCTGGAGGCTGTCAGCATCGGTGACAACCTCGGTCTGCAGCGCCGATTCCAGGCCATTCGAAAACGCGAACGAACCAACCGGAAGCGTCGAGTCAGAGAATTGCAACAGCCGCGACAGAAGCAGCATGTCATTCTTCGGGCGTTTCGCCCCCTTCTTTCGATCCGCCATCGGCCTTCAGTGTTCGTGCACGTGGTGGTGGTGGTGGTGCGGCGTTGCGTCGGCGCCGGCAAACAGCATGCGCACTTCGCTTGCGTCCAGTTTGGCGGCGATTTCCTCGCCCGGCGCAAAATGGCTCTTCACACCTTCGATGGCGTGGGTCTTCATCACCGAAGCCATGACCTTCTGGTCGACGGAAAGCGGCACATAGACCGTGCTTCCCTTGATCACGGCAGGCCAGTGCTGATTGCCGAGCGCATGGCCGAGCTGGAAGCAGATGTTCAGGATTTCCTGCGGCGTGCGGCTCTCGAGGCTCTCAAGCTCGATCACCATCACTTCCTTGAGCGCGATGCGGGCCACGACGATAAGGTTCTTCGCCTCGTCATGGTGGAGGATGTCGCCATTGTGCAGGTGCTGCGAACGCGGCAGCGAAATCGCGATCTCGACACCGCCTTCGCTCATCTTGCGCAGACGGCTTTTGGGGGCTTCCCACTGTTCAAGCGCCAGATAATCCACCTGCAGGTCTTTGGCCTTCTCCTGCCAGACCGGATCGTTCAGGTTTCCAAGAGCATTTTCGACAAGAATCATTTTCTATCCCTGGATGCTGTAGCGGTTGCGCCAAAATTCGTCCGCCATGCCCGCGAAACCGCCGGGCTGCGGCGGAAACTGCATCGGCGTTTCTCCGAAACAGACTTCTGTAAAGGGTATTGAGACGCCCGCGCAGAAAAGCCGAAGCTCCTGCGCGGGCGTCATGTCTCTTAGCTGAAGAAGTGGAGCTGGTTCAGCGGCAGGCTGGTTGCCGGCTCAATGGTTGCATGCTTGCCATTGACGGTGACCGCGAAGGTTTCGGGGTTCACCTCGATCACCGGCAGCGCGCTGTTGCGAACCATCGAGTCCTTGCTGATCGTGCGCGTTCCGTGGACCGGAATCACGTGCGACTTGAGCTCGTAATGGTCGACAATGCCGTCTTCGTAAGCCGCCTGCGACGTGAAGGTGACGCGCGTCTTCGGCAGCGCCGAACCGAACGAACCATACATCGGACGGTAGCGAACCGGCTGCGGCGTCGGCAGCGATGCGTTCGGATCGCCCATCAGCGCCCAGGAGACGAAACCGCCCTTGATGACCATCTTCGGCTTCGCGCCGAAGAATGCCGGCTCCCAGAGAACCAGATCGGCCATCTTGCCCACTTCAATCGAGCCCACCACATGGCTGACGCCCTGTGCGATGGCCGGGTTGATGGTGACCTTGGAGACAAAGCGCAGCACGCGCTGATTGTCGTTGCCGGACGTATCGCCTTCGTAGGCTCCCATGCGCTTCTTCATGAGATCTGCGGTCTGGATCGCGCGGACCCAGTTTTCGCCGACACGGCCCATGGCCTGGCTGTCACTGGACAGGATGGAGATCGCACCGAGATCGTGCAGCACGTTCTCTGCGGCGATGGTTTCCGGGCGAACACGGCTCTCCGCGAACGACACGTCGGTCGGGATCTTCGGGCTGAGGTTGTGGCAGATCATTGTCATGTCGAACAATTCTGCCTGCGAGTTGATGCCGTAGGGCAGCGTCGGGTTGGTCGAGCTCGGAATGACGTTCGACTGCCCGGCAACGCGGATGATGTCCGGCGCGTGACCGCCACCCGCACCTTCCGTGTGGTAGGTGTGGATCGTGCGGCCCTCGAAGGCGGCGATCGTGTTTTCCACGAAGCCGGCTTCGTTCAGCGTATCGGTGTGGATGCAAACCTGGATGTCGAAATCGTCTGCGACACCGAGCGCGGTGCGGATCGCTTCCGGCGTGCTGCCCCAGTCCTCATGGATCTTGAGGCCCATGACGCCGGCGCGCAGCTGCTCTTCCATCGGCAGACGGGTCGAGCAGTTGCCCTTGCCCAGAACGCCTGCATTGACCGGCCAGCCGTCGAACGAGCGGAGCATCATCTCCACGTTCCACGTGCCGGGCGTGATGGTCGTGCCATTGGTGCCGTCTGTGGGGCCGATGCCGCCGCCAAACAGCGAAGTCACGCCATTGCTGAGTGCGGCCTCGGCCTGCTGCGGGGAGATGAAGTGCACGTGCGCATCGATGCCGCCGGCCGTGAGGATCAGGTGCTCGCCGGAGATTGCATCGGTGCCCGGTCCAAGCGCGAGACCGGCCGTAACGCCCGACATGATCGCCGGGTTGCCGGCCTTGCCGATGGCGCAGACCAGACCGTTCTTGATGCCGACATCGGCCTTGATAACGCCCTGCACCGCGTCAACGATGGTGACGTTGGTGATGACGAGGTCGGGCGCGCCGGCGGCGCTGGTCAGCTCATTGTCGAAGCCCATGCCGTCGCGCAGCGTCTTGCCGCCGCCATAGACGGCCTCTTCACCGTAGACGCGCAGGTCTTCCTCGATCTCGATGTAGAGATCGGTATCACCGAGGCGGATCTTGTCGCCGGTCGTCGGTCCGTAAAGGTCGGAATACTGCTGCCTGGAAATCTTTGCCATTTCATAAGTCCTGTAAAACGAGATTGCGCCCGGGCGATTATTTTTCCGTCTTGAAGCCGTACCGCTCGACGCGCTCCATGGCATCGGCGAGACGCGGACGGGAATCGTCGTAGCTCTCGTCGCCGACCCAGCCATTGACGAGGCCATTGAAGCCGATGGCGCGCTGCTTGCCCTGATACGGGACCAGCGTGACTTCCTTTTCATCGCCCGGCTCGAAGCGCAGGGCTGTCGTGGCAGGGATGTTCAGGCGTTTTCCGAAGGCCTGCTCGCGGTCGAATTCCAGAGCGGCGTTCACTTCGAAGAAATGAAAGTGGGAACCAACCTGGATCGGACGGTCGCCCGTGTTGCGCACCTTCAGGTCCGTGGTCGGGTAGCCGGCATTGATTTCAATGTCGCCTTCGCCAAGCACCAGTCCGCCGACTGGCGTTTTTTTCTGTTCGGTCATTTAAGAAGCTCCCTTCGCGGCACGCACTACTGGATAGGATCGTGGATCGTCACAAGCCGGCTACCATCGGTGAACACGGCTTCCACCTGCACGAAAGGAATCATCTCGACGACGCCTTCCATCACATCGTCGCGGGTGATCTCCTTGCGGGCGATCTCCATCACTTCCTCGACGGTCTTGCCGGCGCGCGCGCCGTTGAGAGCGGCCACGGAAATGAGCGAAACGGTCTCGGGGTGATTGAGCTTCAGCCCCTGATCCTTCCGCTGCTGAGCGACCTGCGCAAGCGTGTAAATCAGAAGCTTGTCGATCTCTCTTGGTGTAAAGTGCATGTACTTCTTCCCTGTCAGAATGGATAAACTTGCACGTCGCGCAGGTCGGTGGGGCACCGACATGCAGACAATCCCTGCCAGCCGCGGATCCAGAAAAAGCGCATCTCCTCCGGATCAGAGCTGTTTGACGACGATTTAGCGACACACCTCCCAAATGCTTTTATCGCTCAAAGCAGAAAAAAACAGCCCGCTTGATTGTAAAAACACCCAAGGCGAACGTCGCGCCGCCACGTAAAAGCCACCCTCCTTCAAAAACCCTCTAATACCTGCCATGGAATACAAAACGCATACAAGCGCTTTTCATTTTTTTATTGATTAACCAGAGGTTAACACAGAAAAACGCCATACATATACTAAAACGCTTGCACTCCGTTGAAATACAACTTGGCGGCGTGCACGCCAATGAACGCAAATCCGAACGAAACGACGATCGTGATGAAGACGTAGTAGAAGGCGGCAAGGCTTTCGCCCTTGTCGATCAACTGGATCGTATCAAGCGAGAACGAGGAGAATGTCGTGAAGCCGCCCAGAACGCCGGTAACGACAAGGGCCCGCCACTCTGCAGAACTGACGGCGGCGCGCGATATGATCTCGACAGCAACACCGATCACGAAAGAACCGATGATGTTCACGATCATCGTGCCCCAGGGAAAAGCATCGCCCCAGATGCGGTTGGCGAGAAGCCCGACAGACCAGCGCCCAACCGAGCCAACGGCTCCGCCGAAAGCAACAAGAAGCGCAAGAGAAAAGTAATTCATCGCCCCAGCAAGCCCCACTGAAATCCTTTGCCTATGCAAACCATTAATACACCAGACTCACACATGCAATGAATTCATGTGGAATTTTGAATATACTTGATCACCCAAATAAAACTTGAAAATATACAATCAAACAACCGTTTAATATAAACCGATATATGTCGACTGGTCTATTCTCAAAAACTGGTATCCATACGTATTGACAGCGTCGCATTCCAAAAAGCGTAAGCGACTCACACACTCCACCCGCCACTCCAGGCCGTCGAAAAGGCGCCCAAGGATGCGCAAACCGACTTCGGGGCCATGTCCGGCCAGCGAATTCCTGCAAATTCTGACGAATACTGACCAAATCTTACAGGTATCGCCGCTTTTTAGCCGCTTCACGAGAAATGACGGTTTTCACCGGCCTTGCCTTCTTGCACCGGCCCAAAGCTTGCGTCATCAAAGGTCATGCTCGACCTCAAGACGCTGCTGCTGCTGGAATTCTGCACGACGACACTCCAGGCAATCGCCTGGGTTCTCGTGTGGATGTCCTGGCGTCATCTCTATGAGCTGAAAGTCATCGCCGCCGGCTTCGTGGCCATCGCGCTCGGCCTGCTTCTCCTGCTTCAGCGCGGTCAGGAGGCATCGGCGCTGCGCATCGTGCTCGACAACATGATGATCAAGATCGGGCTGGTTCTGCTTGCCGATGGCATGGCCCGGTTTCTCGGCCAGCCAAGATGCCTGAGGATCGGCGTTTTCTGCCTGGCCGCGCATCTCGTTTTCTGGGTCATGGCGGTGGCGCTTGCGCCCGAGCGCCTCGAACTGCGCATTCATGCCTCCACGGCTTTCACCGTCGTCATGATGGGGGTCATGATCAAGACCCTCTACATGGACCGCACCCAGCCGCCCTTCCTGCGCTGGATCACCATCGCTTTGCTGGGGGAATATGTCGGCGCAAGCCTCCTGCAGAGTTTCCTGCTCTACTGGTACCCGGACACTTTCGCCCATGGCGCGCTGCTGAGCGATGTGAACGCCTGGTACTTTTTCCAGGGCCATCTGTTCATTGTCGGCTTTTTCATCTGCCTTCTGTTCATGGTCGGCATGCGCCTTTCAAACGACCTGCGCGACAGGAACTCGGCGCTCGCCCGTGAGGTTGCCGAACGGCGGCGGCTTGAAGGCGAACTTTCCGCCAGCCTTGATGCGGAAAAGGCCGCGCGCGAAGAGCAGCGACAGCTCATTCGCATGGTGAGCCACGAATTCCGCACCCCGCTGGCCGGCATCCGCTATGCCAGCGAGATGCTCGAGATGATGCTCAAGCGCCGCTCGGAGGCCGTCACCAAGCGCCTCAGGAGCATTGATGACGCCGTCTCCCGGATGACCATGCTCATCGACCGGTTTTTGTCGACCGAACGACAGGTCGAGGGCGTGCTCAAGGTCGAGCAGCTGGACATCGGCGAACTGACACAGGACATCCAGCGGCATTTCGATCAGGTTGGTCTTGGCGACCGACTGCACTTCACGACCGTCGAGGCGGTTTCCGATTACTGGGCGGATGTCGAGATGCTGCGCACCGTAATCGTCAACCTGATCGACAACGCGCTCAAATATTCAGCCGATGACAAACCGGTCGAGATCGCCATTTCCGCGCGCAACAAACTTCTCATCATGGAGGTGTCCGATCGCGGCATCGGCATTCCCGAAGGGGCGCTCAGCCATGTGGGACGACGCTTCTTTCGCGCCCCAAACACGGGGAAGACGGCGGGCAACGGACTTGGGCTTCACACATGCCGGCAATTGCTTGGCTACCACCGGGGCGCGGTAAACCTGAAGGCGCGCAGCGGCGGCGGCACTGTCGCAACCGTCATGCTGCCGATGCCCGGCCTGGTGCCGATGAACGATACGGAGCGGTGGGAGGAGAAAACCGCATGAGCCGGATACTGATTGTCGAAGATGAAGACGCCCTCAGGGGCGACCTGATCGACTACATGCACCTGCAGGGGTTTGACGCAGCCGGCGTTGGAACGGCCGGTGAGCTGAAAAAAGCCCTTGAAGTGCAGGCACGGCCCGACGTTGTGATCCTCGACATAACCCTGCCGGACGGCGACGGCTTCCATCTGGCGGAGATGATCCGGGCAAGGCTCGATTGCGGCATCATCATGCTGACTGCGCATGGCGACACGGAAAGCCGGGTGCGCGGCTTTGACAGCGGCGCGGATATCTATCTCGTCAAGCACAGCAGCCTGCGCGAGATCACCGCAGCGGTTCACAGCCTGCTGCGCCGCCTGCCCCAGAACCAGGCACATGACGGGCAGACAGGAACCTGGGTGCTCGATACGGTGAGCTGGACCCTGCTTTCTCCCGATGGCAGTTCGGTAAAGCTCACCGCGACCGAGAATTCCTTCATCGGCGCACTGATCGAGAATTCCGGTACGCCACGCTCCCGCGAGGAACTGGCCCGGATCCTCTCCCGGCGGCAGACCCAGTTCGACAACCGCCATCTCGACGCGGTGGTGAGCCGCTTACGACGCAAGATCCTCGACCAGACCGACATCGACCCGCCAATAAAATCCGTCTACGGCGTCGGCTATTCGTTCAGCGCAGCCGGAAAGATCGGGAGCCTCCAGCCCGGCGAAGCGCGCGGCTAGCATTCAGACAAAAGAGTTTCGACGTGGGATATTCTGGTGCAGAGGCCGGCCCGTCTAAGCCCCGCCTGAAATTTCCGCGACAGCATCACCGGCAAGAACCTTCGCCAGATGGGCGCGGTATTCGCCGCTGGCATGGATATCATAGAGCATGTCATCCAGAGGCAGCGCGAGCCGCTCCAGCGCCTCCGGGTGGAAGCGCTCATTGAGCGCCTCTTCTGCCGCAGACCAGCGAAACACGCCATCACGGCCGGCACCGGTGATGGCGACGCGCACACTCCCTGGTACACCGGCCACGAAGACGCCGACAATCGCAAACCGGGAGGCAGGATTGCGAAACTTCAGATAGGCGGAGCGACGCTGAAGGGGAAAACGCACCCCGGTGATGATCTCCCCCTCTTCAAGCGCAGTCTCAAACAGGCCCAGGAAAAAGGCGTCAGCCCCGATTTCGCGCCGGTCGGTAAGAACGGTCGCGCCAAGCCCCACACAGGCAGCCGGATAATCGGCTGCCGGATCATTGTTGGCGATGGACCCGCCAAGCGTTCCGCGATTGCGCACCTGCGCATCGCCGATCTCTCCGGCAAGGGCGGCAAGTCCCGGAACATGTCTGCGAACGGCCTCGGCGCCTGCCACCTGTGCATGGGTGCACATGGCCCCGACAATGATCGCATCAGGCTCGATGCGGATCTTTTTCAGAGCGCTGATCCCTGCCAGATCGACCAGCATGTCGGGCGCGGCCAGCCCCTGCTTCATCGTCGGCAGCAGGGTCTGCCCGCCGGCAAGCAGGCTCGCCTCATCGGCCTCGCCCAGAAATGCAGCCGCAGCCTCCACGCTTTCAGCGCGCCTGTAGCAGAACGGGTTCATGCAGAGATCTCCTGCGCGCCCTGGCGGATCGCCTTCACGATGTTCTCGTAGCCGGTGCAGCGGCAGATATTGCCTTCGAGCTCATGCCGAATGGTCGCCTCATCCAAAGCCGCGCCATGACGGCGCACCATATCGAGCGCCGACAGGATCATTCCCGGCGTGCAGAAGCCACACTGAAGCGCATGGCATTCGTGAAATGCCTTCTGCATGGCGTGCAGGTTTTCGCCCTCGGCAAGCCCCTCAATGGTGGTCACCTCCCGCCCCTCGCACTGCACGGCAAGCATGGCGCAGGATTTGATCGCCTCGCCATCGACATGCACCACACACGCGCCGCACTGGCTGGTGTCGCACCCGACATGCGTTCCAGTCAGGCGTCTGCGCACCCGCAGGAAATCCACGAGCAGCGTGCGGTCTTCGATGTCTTCGGTCACGGCCTCGCCATTGATGCGCATGGTCACGCAGGTCATGGACATACCTCATGGCGCTTCAGCGCAGACGATCTGCAGCACACAAACCAGACGTCAGATGCCGACATGGCGATGCACCAACTCTGAATCGCGCTCCAGATCGGCGCTTGTGCCCGACCAGACCGTACGTCCTTTTTCCAGAACGTAATGATGGTCGGCAAGGCGCTTGAGCACCTCGACATTCTTGTCGATCAACAGGATCGACTGACCTTCAGCCTTGAGGCGCTCCAGACATTGCCAGATCTCGCGGCGAATGACGGGGGCGAGCCCCTCCGTCGCCTCATCGAGGATGAGAAGATGCGGATTGGTCATCAGCGCGCGCCCGATCACCAGCATTTGCTGCTCACCGCCCGACAGGGTTCCAGAAGACTGGCCCGCACGCTCGCGCAGGCGCGGGAACATCTCGTAGACCCGCTGCAGCGTCCAGGGATTGTTGCGCTTCAGCCTGTTGCTGGCCGTCGCTACAAGGTTCTCCCGCACGGTGAGCGTTGGGAACACCTGCCGCGATTCCGGCACCAGCCCGACACCGAGGCGGGCGACCTTTTCGGGTGCGGCCGCGGTGACATCCCTGCCGCGAAGCTGCACCTTGCCGGACTGCGCCGGCAAAAGCCCCATGATGGTGCGCACCGTGGTCGTCTTGCCCATGCCGTTGCGACCGAGCAGGGTCACGACCTGCCCCTCTCCGATCTCCAGTGCGACATCGAAAAGGATCCTGCTTGCGCCATAGGCGGCCTGAAGCCCTTCAACGCTCAGCATAGCTCGTCTCCTTCGCCCAGATAGGCCGTCTTCACATCGGCATTGCTTCGGATTTCATCGGCGCTTCCGGTGGCAATGATCCGCCCGTAAACAAGAACGGAAATGCGGTCGGCCAGCGCGAACACGGCATCCATGTCGTGCTCGACCAGAAGCATGCTGAACTGTCCTTTCAGGCTCAAAAGCAGGTCGACCATCTGCTGGCTCTCCACATGGCCAAGACCGGCCATGGGTTCATCCAGCAGGAGCAGGCGCGGCCTCGTGGCAAGCGCCACGGCGAGCTCGAGCTGCTTGCGTTCGCCATGGGCGAGGTTCGCCACCAGCTCACCGGCGCGCTCCTCCAGCCCGACACGGCGCAGAAGCACTGCCGCTTCTTCCTGCAAATCGGTGTCGCGCCGGGCGCTCGCCAGAAAGTGAAAGCTGTGGCCCTTCTGCACCTGGCAGGCGATGGAGACATTCTGCAACGCGGTGTAATCCGGCAACAGGCAGGTGATCTGAAACGTCCGGGCCAACCCGCGCGCCACGCGATCCGGTGTCGGCAGGCTGTCGATCTTCTGACCGTTCAGGCTGATGTGGCCAGCGTCGTGCGCCAGCTCGCCAAAGAGCTGCGAGATCAGTGTGGTCTTGCCCGCACCATTGGGTCCGATCAGCGCATGGATTTCGCCCGGCTCCACGGTGAGGCTCACATCGTCGGTGGCCGTCAGACCGCCAAAACGTTTCTGCAGGTTCTCGACCTTGAGGATGGAACTGGTCATGAGCGGCTCCCGAAAACACGCTGGAGCAAGGCCTGCACGCCGCCCTGCGTATAAAGGACAACGAACAGCAGGATGAAGCCGAGGCCGAGCTGCCAGTTCTCGGTCCACGAAGCGAGCAGCGTTTCCAGCACGATGAACGTGCCTGCGCCGATCAGCGGCCCGAACACGGTTCCGACCCCGCCGAGAATGACCATCACCATCAGTTCGCCCGATTTTGTCCAGTGCAGCATGTCCGGGCTGGCAAAGCGCATGAAATTGGCCATGAGCGCACCGGCCAGTCCGGCCCCCATGCCCGAGATCACGAAGGCGACCAGCTTGTAGCGATAAGCGTGCAGGCCGATGGCCGCCATGCGCTGTTCGCTCTGCCGCAGGCCGGCAAGCACGTAGCCGAAGCGGGAGTTCACCAGCCGCGTCAGAAGCGCGAAGAACAGAACGGCGATTGCCAGACAGACATAGTAGACGGTCTGCTTGTCACGCATGTTCAGCCCCGGAACCTCGTTTGCGCGGCGGATGATCAGCCCGTCATCGCCGCCATAGGCCTTGAGCGAGACGAAGAAGAAGAACAGCATCTGCGCGAAGGCCAGCGTGATCATGATGAACTGGATGCCGCTCGTGCGCAGCGAAAGCGCGCCGATGATCGCAGCGACCGCCCCGCTGACGAGAATGGCCAGAGGCAGGGTGATCAGAAGCTGATTGGTGCCCGGCAGGAAGCCGAACAGCGGTTCGCCCGATGCGTAGTGCTGATAAAGGATGCCGACCACATAGCCGCCGACACCGAAGAAGGCTGCGTGCCCGAAGCTGACCATGCCGCCGAAGCCGAGGATGAAGTTCAGGCTGGCTGCGGCGATGCCGTAGATCAGAACCCGCGTTGCCAGCGAGGTGAGCGCCGGCTGCCCCAGCATGTCGGCGATCACCGGCAGTGCCAGAAACACTGCCAGCAGGCCGATGCCCAGGAGAGTTTTGCTTGATGATTGTGTCATCGAAATAATCAATCCGAAACTTACGAGTGCGCCGGGAAGAGACCCTTGGGCCTGACAAGCAGAACAAGCGCCATGAGAAGGTAGATGCCCATCGAGGAGAGGCCCGCGCCCAGCGCATCGGCCTCGGAGCCCGCCATGATCTGCCTGAGGAAGCCCGGCAGATAGGCACGGAGCATCGTGTCGAAGACGCCGATGATGAGGCTGGCGAAGAACGCGCCGCGGATCGACCCGACGCCGCCGATCACCACGACGACGAAGGTCGTGATGAGGATCTGCTCGCCCATTCCCACCTGCACCGCCAGGATCGGGCCGGCCATGTAGCCGGCGAGGCCTGCCAGCAGCGCGCCCAGCCCGAACACGATCGTGTAGAGCATGCGGATATCGACACCCAGCGCGCGCACCATGTCACGATTGGTGGAACCGGCCCGCACCAGCATGCCGATGCGTGTGCGGTTGATGACCAGGTAAAGACCAAGCGCCACGAGCAGACCGACGGCAATGATCGCGAGCCGATAGCTTGGATAGAACAGGCCGGGCAGAAGCTCGACCGAACCGCTCAGCGCCGATGGCAGGCCCACGAACAGGGGCTGTCTGCCGAAGATGAGCGTGATCACCTGGTTGGAAATGAGGATCAGGGCGAACGTGGCCAGCACCTGATCGAGGTGATCGCGCTTGTAGAGACGCCTGACGACGAGGAATTCCATCGCCGCGCCCGTTAGCGCCGCAGCGGCCAGCGCCGCCGGAATGCCGGCGTAGTAGACGCCCGTCTCCATGGCGACATAGGTTCCGGCATAGGCCCCGATCATGTAGATCGAGCCATGCGCCAGATTGATGATACCCATGATACCGAAGATCAGGGTCAGTCCCGCGGCCATCAGAAACAGCATTACGCCGAGTTGCAGACCGTTGAGAACTTGTTCGAGAAACAGAGTCATTGCGTTTCGCTGGCCAGTTGCTCAGAGATTGGAAGGAAGCGGCCGCTCCGGCGCAAAGGCCATCGCGACCGCCATATGCGTGTGATTAAAGGCTGCACTCGGCGGCATAGACGTCGCCGTGATCCTCAAAGACCGTACCCACGGTCTTGAGTGCCGGCTTGCCATCCTCGCCATCGACAACCTTGAGGGAGAACCAGTCCTGAACCGGATGCTGGTTGGGACCGAAGGCGAAATCGCCGCGCACGGATTCGAAGGCCGCTTCGCGCATGGCGTTGCGGAACGCGTCCGCATCGTCGACGGAACCGCCCGTCGCCTTCAGCGCCGCGGCGATGGCGCGCGCCGCATCGTAACCCTGGCTCGCATAATAGGTGAGCGGACGGCCATAGGCTTCTTTCCAGGCAGCCACGAAAGCTTCGTTGGCGCTGTTCTCGAAGTCCGTGTTCCAGTGGCTGGACACGTTGACGCCCTTGGCGGCATCGCCAACCGCGTTCAGGATGACCGCATCCATGGACGGTTCGGCGACCACCATCGGCACGGTTTCGAGAAGGCCCGCCTGCTGATACTGGCGCAGAAACGCAATGCCCAGACCACCGGGATGGAACTGGAACACGACATCCGGCGCGGCGTCGCGGATCTGCGCCATTTCGGCGGCGAAATCGGTCTGGTCGAGGCGTGTATAGACCTCACCGACGATATCGCCCTTGAAGAACCGTTTGAAGCCGGAGATGGCGTCCTTGCCGGCCTGATAGTTGGGGGCCAGTACGAAGGCCGTCTTGTAGCCCAGATTGGTCGCGTTCTGTCCCGCGCTTTCATGCAGGCTGTCATTCTGCCAGGACACCACGAAATAGTTCTCGTTGCACTCCTTGCCGGCGAAATTGGACGGCGCGGCATTGGGGCTGATGTAGAAAGCGCCTGCATCGACAATGTCCGGCACGGTGGCGCCGGCAACGTTGGAGAAGACGATGCCTGTGAAGAGCTTCACGCCCTCATTGTTGAGGTAGCGATCCGCGATCTGGCGGCCATTGCCCGGTTTCAGACTGTCATCCTCGACCATCAGCTCCACCGGAACACCGCCGAGCTTGCCGTCTTCTGCGTCAATGGCCAGCTGGAAACCGTCGCGAATGTCCTGCCCCAGATAACCGGCCGGGCCGGACAGCGTGGTGATCATGCCGATCTTGACCGGCTCCTGCGCCGCCAGCGGGGTCGCTGCGGCTGCAGCCAGCACACCGGCCAGAATGGTCTTTCTCAATGTCATTTCCCGTTCTCCTCTGGTTCCCGCGCTGTGCGCGTTGTTGCCGGCTAGCTGACGTCCTCGACCGCGAGGGGACAGAACCGGAAGCTCGTCTCATCCGTTTTCAGACGACCGAAAACGGGGGCTGGAAAGTGGTAGGGTGCGAGAACAGCATTGCCTGCCGCAGCCTGGGCCAGAAGCCTCTGCCGGGTGCTGCAGGCCTGTTCCGGGTTCTCACAGAAGTTCGAGCTGACCGCCGCATCATCCAGCTGCAGCGGATGATGGATGGCATCGGCCGGAAACATCACGTCGCCGTGCGGGGTCGACAGGATGACGGCAGCCATTCCCGGTGAATGGCCGGGCGCCGGCTGGAAGCGAAGCCCCGGCGCAATCTCCGCGTCCGCAGCGACCGCTTCGTAACCGACCGTCTCCACGATGGGAGCGATGCTGTCGGCGAATGCGCCGTGCAGCGTTCCCACACCGTCCGGGCCAACGCCATCGTTCTCACGGTCGATTGCCGACCAATGGTCAAGTTCGGCCCCGCACACCACGTAGCGCGCGGAGGCGAAAGTCGGCTGCCAAACACCCTCCACCAGACATGTGTTCCAGCCAACATGATCTGCGTGGAGATGCGTGTTGATGACGATGTCCACCTGCTGCGGCGCAACGCCGAGCGCCGACAGCGCGTCGAGAAAGGAGCCGCTGCGGCGATGCCAGGCCGGACGGTCGGGCCGCTCCTTGTCGTTGCCGACACCGCAGTCGATCAGGGCGGTGAAATCCGGTGTTTCGATCAGGTAGCTGTTGAAGCTCAGCCGCACCGTTCCGTCCGACGCGTTGACCGTGCCGGACGGAGCGCGGGTTTCGGCAGCCGCCAGAGCGTCGGACGACAATGCGCCGAAAATGGCTTTTGCCGGCCACGCAATGTTTGCGATGTCGGGGATGCATGTCACCCGCACCGGGCCGCATTCCAAACGGTCGACAACCATGTCGACGCCCTCAAGTTTCTGCCGAATTACCCGCATGTCGTACGCCTCAGAAGCTGCAGTCTTGGGCGAATGGATCGCCGTGAGCAGACATGAGTTTCTTGCGCGTCTTCAGAACCAGTTCACCCGCATCGTTCTTTTCAACACGCATCGCGTACCAGTCCTGGACCGGATGCTGGTTTGCGCCGAACTCGAAAGCACCGCGTGTGGTCTCGAAGTCGGTCTCGCGAAGGGCGCTCCGGAACGCATCCAGATCGCTGATGTCGCCCTCGACCTTGCCGAGCGCCGACGCGAAGGCGAGCGCCGTGTCATAGCCCTGCGCCGCATACATGGTGGGCGTGCGGCCGTAGGTTTCCTCGAACTGCGCCACGAAGGCCGCATTGGTCGGGTTGTCGAGATCGGTGTTCCACGCGCCGGAAACATTCAGGCCCTCGGCAGCGTCGCCAACAGCCTTCAGGATCGCGTGATCCATCGACGGCTCGGAGACAACCATCGGAATGGAGCCAAGCAGGCCCGACTGCTGATACTGGCGCAGGAAAGCGATGCCCAGACCACCGGGCTGGAACTGGAAGACCACGTCCGGCGCGACTTCGCGGATCTGCGCCATCTCGGCGGCGAAGTCGGTCTGGTCAAGGCGCGTGTAGATCTCGCCGACGATCTCGCCATCGAAATAGCGCTTGAAGCCGGTGATCGCGTCCTTGCCCGCCTGGTAGTTGGGTGCGAGCACGAAGGCGCGTTTATAGCCGAGGTCGCTGGCGTTCTTGCCGGCGCTGCCCTGCATCGTGTCGGTCAGCCAGGACAGCACGAAATAGTTGGGGTGGCAGCCCGCGCCGGCGAACTCCGAGGGCCCGGCATTCGGGCTGACAAAGATCGCGCCCTCATCGACGATATCGGGAACGGTCGCACCCGCCACATTGGAGAAGATGATGCCCGTGAAGAGCTTCACATCTTCATTGTTCAGGAAGCGGTCGGCGATCTGGCGACCATTGCCGGGCTTCAGACCGTCATCCTCAACGAGGATCTCGACCGGAACGTCGCCAAGCTTGCCGTCATTCATCCTGACCGCGAGCTCGAAACCGTCGCGGACGTCTTGTCCCAGATAGCCCGCCGGCCCCGAGAGCGTGGTGATCATGCCGATCTTGACCGGTTCTTGAGCCCCACCGGTCACCACGCTCCCCAGGAGGCCGGCGAGCGCGAACAAGCCTGCTTTCATGTTTTTCATTTTATCGTTTCCACTTTGCAGGAGAGGTTAGAGTTGAACCCAATTCGCAGGCGGCTCCTTGCCCGGATGAACCGTTCCGCAATTGGGACAGATGCGCGCCTTCTCGTCGGCGTAGAACGCCTCGTAGATGGGCGGCAGGTCACGCACGATGCTCTTGAGTGAAACCTCGACGCGTTTGACGAGCGCCTGGCATTCGAAGCAATACCACTCGAACGCGTCGCGTTCGTCGGGCTGGCGCTTGGGTTCTACGACCAGCCCGACAGAGCCTTCCTGCGGACGTTGGGGTGAATGACGCACATGCGGCGGCAGGAGAAAGATTTCCCCCTCGCGGATCGGCACGTCATGGAATTCGCCATTGTCGACGACCTTCAAAAGCATGTCGCCGCGCAGCTGGTAGAAAAACTCCTCCACCGGATCGTCATGATAGTCGGTGCGTTTGTTGGGGCCGCCAACGACCGTCACCATCATGTCTGCGTCTTCCCAGATCTGCTGGTTGCCCACCGGCGGGCGAAGAAGATGTTCGTGTTCGTCGATCCATTTTGAGAAACTGAAAGCCGACAGTCTTCTTTTCGTCGTCATGTCAAACTCCCGTTTTTCCGCTGCCGTGGATGCGCCTGCGCCCACTCTTGCGGCAGGGCACGCCAGATTGTTTCGCTGGTTAATGGCATCTGCAGCTTGTGCGGACCGAACGGCGCGACCGCATCCGAGACCGCATTGAAGATCGCGGTTGGCGCCCCGATGCAGCCGGCCTCCCCCACGCCTTTCGCACCGAGTGCGTTGGCCGGAGAAACGGTCTCCAGTTTTGCGATATCGACGGCTGGGATGTCGATGGCGCGGGGCACGGCATAGTCCATCAGGGATCCCGTCAGAAGCTGGCCGTCATCGTCATAGACAATGCGCTCCATCAGCGCCTCGCCAAGCCCCTGCGCCATGCCGCCGACCAGCTGGCCGCGCACAAGCATCGGATTGACGACGCGACCGGCATCGTCCACCCAGGAGAGCTTCTCGAAGGTCGGCGCGCCGGTGCGCGGGTTGATGGACACAAACGCGAGGCAACAACCGCTGCTCCACGCTTCGCCTTCGGCGTGGTAGACGACGGAACCGGTCAGGAGCGGCTTGAGGGCCGGACCGGGTGCTTCTCCCGCCACATGATCGGCCAGGGCATTCCAGCTTATCGATGCAGCGCCCACAACACCGGCCGAAATGCCCTCGCGGGTGAAAAGCAGAATTTCCGGATCGCACTGGAAAAGCCCGGCGGCGATCTCCGTCAACTGGCCCCGTAACATCTCGCAGGCGCGAACGACTGCGCTGCCGCCGATGGCCGTGCCCCGGCTCGCCAGCGCGCCGATGCCACCGGAGAGATCGTCGGTATCGCCCTGCCGGACGGCGATGCGATCGGGCGAGACCTGAAGCATGTCGGCCGCGATCTGGGCGAAGGCCGTCTCGCGTCCCTGCCCCTGCGCGCTCGCCCCGGTCAGGACCTGAAACATCCCGTTGCGGCAGAAATTCACATCCGCGCTTTCCCAGCCCTGCCCGCAGGGTTCGATGTAGAGCGCCAGACCGAGACCGACGACTTCACCGGCAGCCCGCCGTTCGTCACGCTGCGCAAGCAGGGCCTCATAGCCTGCATGGCTGCGCATCCTGTCGAGGAGCTGTCCGTAATCGCCGGAATCGAGCGTCTGGCCGGTCGGCGTCGTATAAGGAAAGGAGTTTGCGTCGATCACGTTTCTGCGGCGCAGTTCCAGCGGATCGATTTTCAGCCGTTTTGCCGCAGCATCCATCAGGCGCTCCAGCAGCATTGCCGCCTCGGGACGGCCTGCACCCCGGTAGATGCCAACGGCGGCGCGGTTGGCGCGATAGCCCTTCAGGTCGATGTCCATTGCCTGAACCCGGTAGGGGCCGGGAAGGATGCGGCTCGCATTGCGACCGGGAATGGCGGCGCTGTAGGGCATCCAGTGACCAAGCTGAAACGCCAGCCGCGCCCGGAGCCCGAGCAGAACGCCATCTGCGGACAAGGCCAGTTCGCCCTCGCTGCGCGCGCCACGCCCCTGCGTCGCGGCGAGCAATTCCTCACCACGGGTGGCGCACCATTTGACCGGTGCCTTCAGATGCCGCGCTGCCCAGGCGACGACCACATCTTCCGGATAGATCGACGACTTCCCGCCGAACGCCCCGCCAACATCCGGCGCGACAACGCGCACCTGCGCCAGAGGCAGATCGAGAATGCGCGCAAGATCCTCACGCACCCGGAAAGGTGTCTGCGTCGAAGCCCAGACGGTCAGCGTGTTCCGGGACCAGTCGGCAAGCGTTGCGCGCGGCTCGAGCGCGGTCGGAGCCACCAGCGCGTGCTCCACCGACACAGTGACAATGTGCGCCGCCTGCTCAAAGGCCGCGTCCACATCGCCATCGGTATGGTGGTGTGCGTAGATCTCGGCTTCTGCCGCTGCACTGCCGCCCTCCGACGGCTCCACATCCAGAAACACGCTCTGGGCGGCGTCACGGGCAGCGGAAAGGGACGTTGCGATGATGGCGGCAACAGCCTGACCTGTCGCCTCGACAACACCCTTTGCCAGTGGACGCAGCGGGCGCGCGCCCATATCCGCCAGCACCAGATTAATCGCTGATGCGCCCAGATCACCAAGGTCGTCAGCGGTCAGAACGGCGACAACGCCTTCCGCCCGCCGGGCCGCTTCAACATCCAGCGCGACGATCTCGCCGCATGGATAGGGGCTGCGGACAAATTCCAGGAAAAGACAGCCCTCGGGCAGGAGATCGTCGACATATTGGCCGCCACCACGCACAAGGCGCATATCCTCGACACGCAGAAGGCTGCGGCCAAGCCATGCATCTTTTCGTGCGGAGGTGTTCTCGCCGATATCCAAACTCTGCTCCCCATCGCGATCCTTGGTGGATCGTCGTTCGTTGGCGAGAAGCAAACATGGAATTCATCTATATGACCATCTGGATTTATCGTATTAATTTATCAGTTTTCATTATAAGAACGCCATATGAAGGTCACCATCAGACAGATAGAAAGCTTTCTTGCCGTTGCCAATGAGGGAAGCTTCTCCGCCGCAGCACGACGCCTCGGCTCGGCGCAGCCCGCACTATCCCAGGCCGTTCGGGATCTGGAGCTGGAGCTTGGCGTGCGCCTGTTTGACAGAACGACCCGGCGCGTGGAGCTGACGAGCGCGGGACGCGAGTTCATGGGCGCGTCTGGCAAGGTTCTGGAAGATCTGGATCACGCCGTGCAGAACGCGCGCGATCTTGCCGATCGCAAGCGGGGCCGCATCCGCATCGCCGCACCGCCACTGCTGGCGGCAGTCGTGTTGCCGCAGGCGATTGCCGAGTTTCAGGCGCAGCATCCCGGCATCAGGCTGGAGCTGGTCGATGTGGGCACCGAGCAGATCGTGGAAAGTGTGCTCAATGGCCAGGCCGAGTGTGGGCTTGGCACATTTCCGCCGGGCGAGACGGGCATTGAGCGGACCGTTTTGATGCGGGACAATCTGATGCTTTTTTGCGCCTATGACAGTCCCTTCACCGGAAAATCGACTGTGGAATGGGCTGATCTGGATGGGCAGCCCCTGATCACGCTGACACGCGACAGCGGCATTCGACTGCTGGTCGAGGTCGGTTTCGAGACCGTGCGCCTCCCGCTGAAACCGGCCTTTGAGGTTTCGCTGGTGACAACGGCTCTGGCACTGGTGGAGGCCGGGCTCGGCGTTGCCGTTCTGCCCACCTATGCGCTCGCTTCAGCGCAGCATCACAAGGTGACCGGCAAGATACTCACCAATCCCAGCATCGCCCGCGAAGTGGTTCTGATCCACGCCAGCGGCCGCTCCGTCGCGCCGGCAACAGCCGCCTTTGCAAGCGTGGTGCGGCGCATGGCGCAAAGGCTCACACCGCGCGAGCAGAGCTAGGGTCGGGATCTAGGGTCAGGACCGCTCCGGGCTGCCTTCGATCATCGCAACGAGCGCCCTGGCGAGATCGGTATCCGCATCGGCCAGATCGGAGATCACGTCGAAATGGTGGCGGTCCGGGACTTCCATCAGCGTGGAGGTCAGTCCCGCTGCCGACCACATTTCATGATAGGCGCGCGACTGCCGGCGAAAACCCGCCGGCTCGCCTTCTGCATAGGCGACGATGATGGGCGGGCCGCTCGCGGGAAGGTTCTCGGCAGGGCTGAGATCAGCCACTTCCTGCGGTGTGAGCGACATCCATTCCTGCACAAAAGACCGTGCGATGGGGGCCAGGTGGAACAGCCCGCTCACCGGCATCGCACCCTTGATCACATTTGTCGGAACGCCGAATTCCTCATGCCAGCCGGCCGAGAGCAGTGCGCCCGTCAGATGACCGCCTGCCGAGCTGCCGCCCACGAAGATGCGTTCGGGATCGACGCCGTGGACCTTTCCCTCCCGCCACAGAAACGCCAGCGCCGCACGAACCTGACGCACGATTTCGCTCAGGCTCACGGCCGGGGCAAGTGTGTAATCGAGGACGGCAGTGGCGATGCCCTTTTGCGCAAGCATCGACGCCATGAAGCCTGAATCCTGCTTGGAAAGCGCGCGCCAGTAGCCGCCATGCACAAAAAGGAAGACGGGCCGCGCCTCGCCCTCACGCACGCCGAAAATATCGAGGGTCTCGCCGCTGGTCTGGTCGTAAACCACGTCGCGCAGACCACCGAGCGGGGCGCAGGCCTCCTCCGACAGCCGACGATAGCGCGCCATCTCGTCGGCGAATGCCTGCTCAGACACGGATGCCCGCGCATTGTAGTCGACATCGAGAACGTCCTTCGGCAGCGCTTCCTCGCCGGCGAACGGGCTTGTCGTCATCATGTGTCTGACCTTTCGTGATTGAGCCCGAGGCAGGCGAGGCTGCCTGCCCGCATATGGCTACCCCTTCAGGGATTGCTCCCGAAATACTGCACCGCAAGCTCGCGGATCGTCCCGTCCTCCCGGGCCCCGATCACCTCGACGGTGAGCGGCTTGCGCAGCGGGCTCTGCGGCGGCAGGCCGAAGCCGTATTTGTCGGGATTGAAAACCGCGCCGACAACCGAGAAAGGCGCTGCCGGGTGATTGTTGGCGAAATACTCCAGCACCGGCTTGTCGCCGATGATCGCATCCACATGCCCCCTGAGCAGAGCGTCGGCGGAACGGGAGATATTCGGGAATGGCACCACAGCCAGTCCCGCAGCCTGTGCGAATTCCTCGGCCGTGCTCCCGTCCGTAACCGCGATAACGCGGCCACCGAGATCGGCAACGCTGTGAATTTCGCCACGCAGGGACAGGGTGGTCATCACGCTGGTTACCGAAGAGGTCACGAATGCGACGACAATCACACCGAAGACGAGCCACAGGCCCTGCCAGACACGCCCGAACCAGCCAAACAGGTTCTTGCGCGCAGGCGGCTTTCCCGAGGTGGCAATCGTCATGACAGAGTAAAAGCTCTCCGCCAGCCCGTCGCGCCAGCGTTTGGGAAATGATTTGTCGAAATGCCGGTCAAAGAGCGTGTAGCCAAACGTGGCGGCGAGAACGACGAAACCAAGCCATGCATAGGCTGTGAGGAAGCCTGAATCCCGCAGGCCCCGCAGCAGGTCCCACAAGCCGTTCGAACCACTGTCATTGACCATGATGCGCAGACCGGAATCGAACCATGGCTGCGTGAATTCGATGCGTTCGGCGCGCGTCTCGGTGATCGTGAGATTGGTGACGGCGACATCCAACTCGCCTGCGGCCGTTGCATTGACCATCTCGCTTACCGTGTCGAACGGCACGTAACGATATTCCAGCTCCAGTTCTTTGGCCAGATACTCCCAGAGATCGATGGCCATGCCGGAGAAGCGCCCTTCCTCTTCGGAAACGAAGGGCGGGCTTTCGTGAACCCCGACGATCAAAGGTTCGTCCTGTGCGGCGGCGGGTGCTGCGACACCCAGGGTCATGGCGCAGATGACAGCCAGCGCCAGACGCTGAAACCAGATGGCGGAAAAGCGAAGAAGGCCGCGATTACGAGGTGGCGTTTGCTGGTTCGTCATGGTGGCGTGCACGGAAAATCAGGGGGAAAATCAGGGAAGGATCGAGATGGTGATAAAGGCGGCGAAGATCACCAGGTGAATGCCGCCCTGCATGATCGTGGTTCTCCCGGTCGCCAGCGACAGCGTGCTGGTGAAGAGCGTCAGCACGAGAAGCACCATGTGCTCGGACGCCAGACCGAGGATCAGCGTCTTGCCCTGAAAAACCGAAATCAACGCAACGGTCGGAATGGTCAGACAGAGGCTGGCGAGCGCCGAACCGAGCGCCAGATTGAGGCTGGTCTGGAGACGGTTCTGTGCAGCCGCGCGGATGGACGCAATGCCTTCGGGCATGAGCACCATCAGGGCGATGACCACGCCAACCAGTGCGTCGGGCAGGCCGGCCTGTTCGATCTTCTCCCCCACGGGATCGGCCAGGATTTCCGCGAGCATGACAACGGCGACAAGCGACACAGGCAGCGCCAGAAGCGAGGATATGAGCATACGGCGCGGCGGAGGCTCATGCGCATGATCGTGCCCATGTCCCTGGGGCTCTCCTATATCGAGAAAGTCGTCGCGATGGCTGAACATCTGGACGAACAGGAACAGCGCATAAAGGCTGAGCGAAACGACGGCGACGAAGATAAGCTGTGCCGGCGCATAAACCGGCCCCGGCTCGCCGACCGTGAAGTTCGGCAGCACAAGACCGAGCACGGCCAGCGTGCCCAGAACGCCCAGAGCCGCCGTGGCACTGCGCCCCTGAAAGCCCTGCTCGTGATAGCGAATGCCGCCGACCAGCAGGCAGACGCCGACAATGCCGTTCAACACGATCATGATGGCTGCAAAAACGGTATCGCGGGCAACCGGGCTGTCGCCCGCAGGATCGGCCAGAAGAACGGACACGATCAGCGACACTTCGATAATCGTCACGGCCAGCGCCAGAAGGATCGAACCGAAGGGCTGGCCAACCCGATGGGCAATCACCTCGGCATGATGGACTGCGGAAAAAACCGACAGAAACAGAAACGGCGCAGCGAGGAGTAACAGAAAAACTGAAGTCGTTTCACCGGCCTGATGTTCGATGAAGAACGATAAGCCAAGTGCCACAATGGGCGCTGCGAGTGTCCAGGCTGGATTACGAATCATTTCGCCAATCTTCCAAGCAATAAATATCGAAGCGTATGTGAGGGGCCTGACGCCAAACGGTTAGCCATATTACGATTATGCGCATCGAAGCATTATCCTGTGCCCTGCGGGAATGAAACCCGCGCATTTTTTAAAGCTGTTCACAGGAAACATGGTTCTTCGGGCTGTTCATTCGAATTCGGCCTGTTTTTTCGCAAGTTTCCAGCGAATCCAGCACATGGCCACCCCATGGCCACGTATTTTGCGAGCGCCGCCAAACGACTAAACGCGTGAGAAGAAGTAAAATGGCGGTCTTGACCTTGCCTTCCAGAAACGAAAGAACTCCAATAGATGCTATTGGCGCCGACACGTTTTTTGCAGGAACGCTGTAATCTTGGTGTCGAATTGGTGACCTAAGTCTGGAAGCAAGTGCAGCGCGACCGCTGCGGGTTTGAGTAGCAATGGGGCGTTGTGTGTCGCGAACAACAAGAGTCACTGTTTCCCGTCTCCCCAGGCTTGCCCTGCTACTGGCCCTGAGCGCCTTACCGGCAGCCTGTGTATCCGAGATGTCCGAGCTGACCTCGCCCGCGCCCGACCAGGCGTGGAATGCTGAAGGCAAGAGCGGCGACTATTCTGTGCCGGCAAATATGGAGGCGGCTTCCCCCATCTCCAGCGCCGACCAGCGCTCTCCCGCATCGTCCACCCCGCAGATCCGCAGGGACCACGCCTACACGCTGCCCGAGCTGATCGACATGGGGCAGCGGCTGAACCCTGCGACGCGCGTTGCATGGGAGCAGGCGCGGCAGGCGGCCACCGCCGTGGGCATGGTCGAGGCCACCTTCCTGCCCGTCATCACGGCCAACATCATCGCCGGTCAGCAGGAGGTGACAACGCCGATCCCCACGCTGACGGGCGGCACAGCCTATCTCGACACGACCGTCAGCGGCACGGTTCCGAGCGTCACCCTGCAATGGCTGATCTTCGATTTCGGCGAACGACAGGCATGGCGCGACGCCGCCAAGCAGAACGCCTATGCAGCCAGCGTGAGCTTCAACGGCACGCATCAGGCGCTGATCTACAACATCACGCGCGCCTATTATCAGTATGGTGCGGCCAGCAGGAACCTGCAGATCGCGCGGCAGACGCTGACCAACAGCCGGCGTCTGCAGGATGCCGCCAACACGCGCTACAAGAACGGTGTTGGCACCACGATCGAAACCGCACAGGCGAAACAGATCGTCGCCCAGTCCGGTTTCCGCCTCGTGCAGGCCGAAGACACGGCGCGCGATTCCTATCAGGATCTGCTTGGCGCAGTTGGCCTCTCGCCCCACACCAACATCAAGATTGCCAGCGATGCGGCGCGTCGTCTGCCGCGCCCCCGCGCCCTGCCGACAGAGGAACTGGTCAGGACCGCGCTCGCCCGCCGGCCCGACGTTCTGGCAAGCTACGCAGCGGTGAAGGCCAGCGAGGCCAATGCCCGCGCCGCCGACGCCGCCTTCATGCCAAAAGTCTATCTCGGCGCGATGGCAGCCGCGAACAATGGCCGCATTCAGGCCGGCAGCCTGCCGGGCCTCGGGCTTCAGAACACCTCGACCGGCATCGTCGTCGGCGCTTCGGTTCCGATCTATGATGGTGGCCTGCGCGCCAACCAGCGCCGTCAGGCGCAGTCGGTAACGAGGGCGGCCATCGCCACCCATGAGCAGGTGCGCACCGCCGCCATCCGCGAGATTGTCGTCGCCTCCGACACGCTGCGCTCGGCGCTGGCTTCGCACAGCGCTGCGAGCGAACTCGTCAATGCGGCCGGCGTCACCTACAACGCGTCGTTCGAGGCCTTCAAGAACGGGCTCGTGCCGATCACCGATGTGACGACGGCGGAGACCGGGCTTCTGGACGCGCGACAGGCGCAGGCCGACGCCCATGCCGCCTCGCTGATCGCGGCCTCCACGCTCGCCTTCTCGCTCGGGAACATGACCTCCAAGAACGCACCGTCACAGGCGGTTCGCTAGTTCCGGTCATTGTTGCGCCGGAACACAATCCATTCGCCCAGGAGAATATGATGCGGCTTCGTTTGGGAAAGAAATACGGGCACCTGGTTCACGGCCTGAACTGTGCCTGCCACAGTCCTGAAGCGCTCAGCCTTTTTCAGCGTGTCGACAAGGGCCTGTCGCGCCGTTCGGTCCTGCGCGGCATCGCGGCAACACTGGCCGCGCCCGCTCTTGGCGTTGCCTCGCCAAGCTTCGCGCAGCCGGCTCCAAAGCCGATCCTGCTCAAGAATGTGCGCATTTTCGATGGCCGTTCGGCGCAGCTCATCGATGGCAAATCCATCCTGATCGAAGGCGCGCGCATCGCAGCCCTGCCGGCGCAGGACGACACCGTGAGCGATGCCGAAATCATCGATTGCGGCGGACGCACGATCATGCCCGGCATGATCGACGCGCACTGGCACACCATGCTTGCCGGCATTTCCCAGGTGACCGCGATGACAGCGCAGGTGCCCTATGTGCATCTCGTTGCGGCCGAAGAGGCGGAGCGCACGGTCATGCGCGGCTTCACCTCGGTTCGCGATGCGGGCGGCCCCTCCTTCTCCGTCAAGCGTGCGATTGATGAAAGCCGCATCCCCGGCCCGCGCATCTACCCGTGCGGCGCCATGGTGTCGCAGACTTCGGGCCATGGCGACTTCCGCCCGCTCTACGAGCTGCCGCGTTCGCCCCAGACCAATCTGAGCCATGCGGAAGAAGCCGGTATTTCGGCGATCGCCGATGGCGTGCCGGAAGTTTTGCGCCGGGTGCGCGAACAGCTCATGCTCGGAGCGAGCCAGATCAAGATCATGGCGGGCGGCGGCGTTGCCTCCGCTTACGATCCGCTCGACAGCCTTCAGTTCACCGAGGAAGAAATCCGCATGGCCGTGACGGCCGCTGAAGACTGGGGCACCTATGTGTGCGCCCATGTCTACACCTCGAATGGCATCAAGCGCGCCCTGGCCGGCGGCGTCCGCTCCATCGAGCACGGGCAGCTTGCCGATGAAGAGGCAGCGCGCCAGATGGCCGACATGGGCGCGTGGTGGTCCATTCAGCCATTCCTCGCCGATGAAGATTCCAACATGTATCCCAATCCGCTGCAGCGCGAGCAGCAGAAGCTGATTGCCGAAGGCACGGTGCGCGCCGTGGAGCTGGGCAAGAAGTTCGACGTCAAGATGGCGCTGGGCACCGACATCCTGTTCAACCCGCAGGCGACCGCCAGCCAGGGCAAGCAGCTGACCAAGTTCGCCCGCTGGTATGACAATGCCGACGTTCTGCGGATGCTGACGAGCGGCAATGCCGACCTGCTGGCGATGTCGGGACCGCGCAACCCCTATTCCGGCAAGCTCGGCGTCGTTGAAGCCGATGCCTTTGCCGATCTTCTGCTGCTCGACGGCAATCCGCTGGAAAACATCGACCTGATCGCTGATCCCGAGACCAGCATGAAGCTGATCATCAAGGATGGCCGCATCCAGAAAAACACATTGGGAGCATAGGAATGCGTGCATCACTGGCTGTTCTGGCTGCCGCCACCCTTACAGCGACTGCACTTGGCGCGAAGGCCTCGGACCTTCCTGTTCCCGCAGAGAACGAGGGCGAAACCGAGCGCCCGTGGGTGCTACAGATCACGCCCTATGTGTGGGGAACGGGCCTCAGCGGCGATGTATCGCCGTTTCGCCGCGGCCCGACAATCGGCATCAAAAAGAGCTTCTCCGACGTGATTGAGGATCTCGACTTTGCCGGCTTCGTGAATGTCTGGGGCCGGTATGAGCGCTTCGTGTTTTCAGCCGACATGCTCTACGTCTCGACCACTGACAGCAAGGTCGTCCACGGCACGATCCCGCGCCCGCCCCTCTCCGTGCGGCTTGATGCATCGATCGACACCAGGCAGTTCACCTCGACGCTGCAGGCCGGCTACCGCGTGATCGAAACGCCTGACTTCACATTCGACGTGCTCGGCGGCGTGCGCTTCTGGCACATCTCGAATGATGTCGATCTGGACGTCGAGGTCGCCGGCCAGAAGCGCAGGATCAGCTATGGCGAGGATTTCGGCTGGGTCGATCCGGTCATCGGCGCGCGCGCGTTTCTGCGCATGACGGAGAAGCTCTCGCTTCAGGCACAGGCCGATGTCGGCGGGTTTGGCGGTGGATCGAACTCCACCTGGTCGGTTCTGGCCACGGCGAATTACACGATGACGGATCACCTGTCCGTGTCAGCCGGCTACAAATATCTCGACATCAATTACGAAGATGACGGGCACGTGTTCGACACGACCATGAGCGGGCCGGTTATCGGTCTTACCTATCGCTTCTGACCAATCGGCATAACGGTTTCGGGCATGCATGGCCCAAAACCGCCCGCAACCAGCAGCGTCGTCCGGAGCGACGACCGACAGACGAAAAGGAGGTTACCGTGCGAAGACAGTCCAGCCCCCGCACCGGTGGCCGTTTCAGGTTCCTCTTGCCGCTGGCCACGCTTCTGGCCGCCAGTGCGCCCGCTCATGCGGCAGCGCCCTCGGTGCCCATGTTCGGCAGTTTTTTCCCTTACTGGCTGCTCAGCCTTTTTGCCGGCGTCATTCTGACGGTCGTTCTGCGGCTGGTTTTCGTCCTGATCGGCCTCGATGACATCCTGCGCTGGCGTGTCCCTGTCTATATGAGCATGGCTCTGGGGCTCACCTTCATCATCTCTTTCCTGGCATTTGGGCGCTAGAAAATGAAGCACTCCCCTTCCCGTCGCGTTCTCGCCGTCCTCGGTGGTGCAATCAGTCTGGCGATCATCGCCGGCGCAGGCGCGCTCGCCTATCGCAGCCATCTGGAGACACAGGCCAATCCGCTATCCGACGATGCATCGCTCGATGCCGAAACGGTGAGCATCGCCGCCGGCGTTGCCGGGCGCATCAAGGCCCTGCACGTGAGCGAAAACGCCATGGTCCGCGAGGGCGACATTCTTGTCGAGCTGGACGATTCCGCATACCGGATGGCGGTGGAGCAGACCCGCGCGGATCTGGAGATCGCAACGGCGGCAGCCCACGACCAGACACGCAACATTCAGGCCGAGCGCGCCAATGCGCAGATCGCCGCTGAGCAGGTGGCGCGCGCCACGGCCAATCTTGAACTGGCGACCCAGACGCTCGACCGCCTGCTTCCGATGCAGTCCAAGGGCTATGTCTCCGCGCAGCAGATCGATGACGCCAGGACCGTCAAGCGCGATGCGGAAGTCAGCCTGAACGAGGCGCTGCGGCAGCAGGAAGCCGCCGAGGCACTGGTGGGCGATGAAGAAGGCGTCGAAGCGATGATCCGCGCCCGTCAGGCCGCGCTCGCCATCGCCGAGCATGAGTTGGCCGGCACGGTCATTCGCGCGCCCGCCGATGGGCGCGTGGTTGATCTGACGGTCGGAAAGGGCGGATATGTGCTGCCAGCGCAGTCCATGTTCACCCTCATCAAGACCGATGCGTGGTTTGCCTCCGCCGCCTATGTCGAAACCGTTCTCCCGAGCATTTCCGTTGGCGACTGCGCCACGGTCTACGCACTTGCCGACCGCAAGCGGGCGATCAAGGGCACGGTGGAGAGCATCGGCTGGGGCGTTTCGTCAAAGGATTTCATCACCCTGCCGGTGGGCCTGCCTATCGTGCCGAAGTCGCTCGACTGGGTGCGCGTTCAGCAGCGCTTTCCGGTGCGCATCCGGCTGGTCGATCCCCCGGAAGATCTCATGAGAGTGGGCGCATCCGCCGTTTCGGTGATCCACCGCGATGACTCCTGCTAGCTCACCCCTTTCGCGCCTGCTCGGCCAGGCCTGGGCCGACCTGCAGCCTTTTGCCGGCCGCTTCGGGCTGACCTGGCGGGTCGCGCTTCTGTGCGCGATCGTCACCGCTGCGGCGATGATGTTCAAGATTCCGGAAGCGTCGATCAGCTGCTACCTGATCATCTTCCTGATGAAGGAAGACGCCGTTCAGAACTGCCTGATGGGTTTCGGCCTGATCCTGCTGGCCACGCTGGTGGTCGTGCTCATGATCCCGGTGATCAATATGAGCATCGACAGCCCGGCCATGCGGCTGGCGATCATGTTCGGCGTCTCCTATGTCTTCCTGTTTTTGAGCTCGACCACACCGCTCGGAGAGCAGGCCGCCATTGTCGGCCTCATCGTCGCTTTCATCATGACGCTGGTGACGGATGTGCCGATTGGCCAGATCGGCAATCAGGGGCTTCTCGCGGCCTGGAAAATGGCCTGCATGCCCATGGCCCTGATGATCCTGTTCAATCTGGTCCTCGGCATTCCCGCACAGACACTGGTGCGCAACAGGATCGTGCGCCGCCTGCGCGCCAGTGCGGACATGCTGGAGCAACCTGACGCAGGCGAAGAACTGCAGGAGCTGCTGGCCGAAGGCAACGACCTTTCCCTGCAGCAGATGCTGACGGTGAAGCTGCTTCACCTGATCTCCAAAGAGAAATCGACCTGGCTGAACGGCGCTGTCGAGACCAGCTATCGCGTCATGCTTGCGTCGCTCGCACCTGCGGGCAGCATTGCCCCGGAACGCGCCCGCGCACTGGCAGGTGAACTCCGGCAGGCTGCCGATGAGATCGCCTCGGGCAACACCCCGGCTGCCCCTGCACCTGAAAACGCGACCGCTGACAGTGCTGCTGCACGCAAACTGTCCGAGGCGCTTGCAGCGCTTTCACAACCCGATGGCGGCGCGTCGCCGAAGCCCGCCCCGCAGCGGCTTCTGTCGGCTGACGCCTTCACCAACCCCGATCACCAGCGCTATGCGCTGAAAACCTCGCTGGCCGCGATCATCTGTTACCTGATCTACACCGGCATTCAGTGGGACGGCATCCACACCGCCCTCATCACCTGTTATGTGGCCGCGCTCGGCACGACGGGTGAAACCGTGCGCAAGCTCACGCTGCGCATCGTGGGCTGCCTTATCGGCGCTGCCATGGGCGTTGGCGCACTCCTGTTCATCATGCCCCACCTCACCAGCATTGGCGGGCTGATGATCCTCGTCTTCGCCGGCACGCTGGTGGGCGCGTGGGTCTCCTCCGGAAACGAGCGCATCTCCTATAGCGGCGTCCAGATCGCCCTCGCCTTCCTGCTGACCACGCTGAACGGATTTGGCCCCAGCTTCGAGTTTTCGCAGGCTGGCGACAGGATCATGGGCATTTTCGTCGGCATCTTCGTGATCTACGTCATTTTCACGCAGTTCTGGCCGAAAAGCGTCGTCAACGAGGTGCGCGACACGCTCGACCGCGTCAGTGGCGATCTCAAATCTCTGGCTGGCGAAACCAAGGATCGGCGCGACAGCGATCTGGCGATTTCCATGCGTGCCTTTGGCGATCTGGAACACGCTGACGAGATGCTGGACATGGCCTATTTCGAGCCCCGCAGCGAGCGCGCGCCCAATGAGCAGCTTGATGGGTATCGCGTGACGCTGGAGGAAATGCGCAGCCGGCTCTGTGGCCTTCAGGCCAGGGCATAAAGCCGTGCTCCGGAGACCGAAACAGCGTGGTTAACAAAGAGTTCAAAGCTCAGATTGGAAAAGATTACAAATTTGTAATCGCAAACACCGAACTCATGTCACGTTAATGGACAAGTATTGTTCGTCAGCTTAGTGTTTCCCTGAATCGCATTGAGGAATATCGTATATGTGCACATCTCTTATTTACCGCGACGTCTCCGACAACGTTTATTTCGGGCGGACACTGGAGCTTACGACCGACCTGCCATACCAGGTCGTCTATTTCCCGGCCGGTGTTCCGTTTTCCTCAGAAAGTGAAGGTCACCCGGCCCTCAAGTTTACAGGTAAATACGGATTTGTCGCCGTAACCATGCCCGGCCGCCTGCCGACGGCAGAGGCCCCGCTGGGCTTTCAGGATCTCAAGCCGCTGGAAGGCATGAACGAAAACGGGCTGACCTTCAGCCTCCTCTCCTACCCCGCTGCCGGTGGTGCCCAGAAGGCCGTCGCTGCAACGCAGGCCGTGCTTTCGGCCACGGATCTGGGTTCGTGGGCGCTCAGCCAGTTCGCCACTGTGGCCGAGGTCAAGCAGGCCCTCGGCGAGCAGCCGGTGCTTCTGGAAGCGCTGGCGCTTCTGGGGGGCGTTGAATCGCCGTTCCACTACGTCGTTCACGACGCATCGGGCGCCTGCCTGGTGATCGAGTTCAACAAGGGTGAGATGAAGCTCTATGACAACCCCGTCGGCGTGATGACCAACGGGCCGGAGTTCAGCTGGCACCTGACCAATCTCGACAATTACACGTTCCTCAGCAATGTCGACAAGACGAGCGCGACCTTCGGAAGCTACAAGGCCGTGCAGCCGGATTCAGGCATCGCCACGGCCGGTCTTCCCGCCTCAAACACGTCGGTGGGACGTTTCGTCCGGGCCGCCTACTACGCCCAGTACACCGAGAAGGCGAAGACCGCCGATCAGGCCGTGCAGACGCTGGCGCATGTCATGAACAATTTCGACCGCCCGCGCGGCGTGACCATTGACTATCCGAGCGAGGATGGCGGCCATCTGGAGGTCGCAGGCCTCTCAAATTCGAGCAGCGAAGCCTATGCGACGGAGTTCACCTGCTGGACGAACCTGTCGGATCTGGCCCGCCGCCGCTTCTACCTGCGCACCTATCGCAGCCTGAACTACACCTGCTTCGACCTCAATGAACTGGCTGGTTCGAAAGAGGTCTTCGTGCTGCAGATGGACAAGTTCGACGGTCTTTCCGCAGACGCGACCGACCTTCTCAAGCAGGCCAAGGCCGCCTGATCACGAAAAGACGTCATGCGGCCGGCAAGACGCTTGCCGCCGCATGACGCTCCTCCCTGCCCCAACCGAATTCGATAACCGACGGGCTGGTGCAACACCCCCGTCCGCCACGCGATGGAGAGCCCCATGAGCAAACATCGAAACGACAATCTGGACGAAGTCTACGGCGCCGGCGATCTGGCGCAGGCGCTGCCCAAGTCGCAGTTCCCCGGCACCGAGCGCGATGCGCGCCATGTCTATTCCGCCCTGCGCGACGAGCTGATGCTTGATGGCAATGCGCGCCAGAACCTGGCCACGTTCTGCCAGACCTGGGAAGAGCCGGAAATCCATCAGCTGATGGATGACTGCATCGACAAGAACATGATCGACAAGGACGAGTATCCGCAGACCGCGGAGATCGAAATGCGCTGCGTGCGCATGCTTGCCGATCTCTGGCACGCGCCGGAAGGCCCTGCCACCGGCTGCTCCACCACCGGTTCGAGCGAGGCTGCCATGCTCGGCGGTCTGGCCATGAAGCGCCGCTGGGAAGCCAAACGCAAGGCCGAGGGCAAGCCCACCGACAAGCCCAACATCATCACCGGCCCGGTGCAGATCTGCTGGCACAAATTCACCCGCTACTGGGACATCGAGCACCGCGAGATCCCCATGGAGAACGGTCGCCTGCTGATGACGCCCGAAGAGGTGCTGAAGCTGTGCGACGAGAACACGATCGGCGTCGTGCCGACGCTCGGCGTGACCTTCACCGGCGAGTACGAGCCGGTCAAGGCTGTCAGCGACGCGCTCGACAAGCTGCAGGCCGAAACCGGCCTCGACATTCCGATCCATGTCGACGGCGCAAGCGGCGGCTTCCTCGCTCCCTTCTGCGCACCGGAGCTGGAATGGGACTTCCGCCTGCCGCGCGTTCGCTCCATCAATGCGTCGGGCCACAAATTCGGCCTCTCGCCGCTGGGTGTGGGCTGGGTCATGTGGCGCGAAGAAGCCGACCTGCCCGAAGAGATGATCTTCTGGGTCAATTATCTCGGCGGCAACATGCGCGACATCGCCCTGAACTTCTCGCGTCCGGGCGGCCAGATCGTCTGCCAGTACTACAACTTCCTGCGTCTTGGCCGTGAAGGCTACGCCAAGGTTCACAACGCCTGCTACAAGAGCGCCAAGTATCTGGCTGACGAGATCGCCAAGCTGGGCCCGTTCGAGATCGTGTTCGACGGCGACAAAGCGCGTGGCATTCCGGCCGTGTCCTGGAAGATCAAGGACGGCACGGAGCCGGGCTTCACCCTGTTCGATCTGGCGGACCGTCTGCGTGTGCGCGGCTGGCAGGTGCCGGCCTACACGCTGCCGGCCAATTGCCAGGACCAAGCGGTGCAGCGCATTCTCGTGCGCAACGGCGTGAGCCTCGACCTCTGCTCGCTCCTGATCGAGGACATGAAGGCCGCGCTCGAGCATCTCGAAGCGCACCCGAAGAAGACGCCGCTCGGCAGCGAAGACTTCTCCGGTTTCCACCATTGAGTGCGGCCGCACGGCTGCCCTCCAACCGGGACACGCGATGAGCACGCTGTCTGATACCGGGAACAAGGGGGCCACGCACGCTCGTGGCCCCTGGCCTTTCATCACATTGCGCAGTTTCGTGCTGCACGGCCAGCACATCGTTCTGAAATCGCGTGAGCGGCGCAAGGGGCTGATCCGCTTCCTGCAGCACGATGATGCGCCTGCCTGGCGGCAACCCGCCTACAATTGGTGGATGGGTCTCATCTTCGCCTGTGGCGCTTCGCTTTTCATGCTCGGCGCAGCGCTCTCCCTCGTGCATACCTCGCTGGCGAACTGGCAGATCGGCCTCGTCTTCTTTCTGGGGTCCATCCCCTTCACCACCGCTGCCTTCATGCAGAACCTGCAGGCCGCAAATGCGCCCGAAGACGCCCCTCCGAAGGCAAGCGCGGCTCCACAGCCCTTCCGGGTGATCGGCTGGCGGCCGGGCAATCTGGGCTGGCTGAGCACGATCACGCAGTTCGTCGGCACCATTGCCTTCAACTTCAACACGCTCGACGCCATCCATCCGCTGCCGGGCTGGTATGCGCAGGACCTGACCATCTGGCTGCCCGGCATTGTCGGCTCCATCCTGTTCATGATCTCCGGCTATCTGGCCTTCACGGAAATCAGCCATGGCTACTGGTCATACAGCTCGCGCGACATCGACTGGTGGATCGCCTTTTCCAACCTGTTGGGCTGCATCTTCTTTCTGACGGCCGGCGTTTTGGCCTTTGTGCCCAGAGGGCCTGAACCGGGCTGGATCGCGGATGTTGCCAACATCCATCTGTTCCTTGGAGCCACGGGCTTTCTGGTGGGCGCAGTGCTGATGATGCGTGAAAGCAGGCAGGTCGAAACAATCGACAACGCCCGCAAAACCGCTTCACAGGCGACAACATAGTTTTCCGGATGGGCGCAGAACGCCCGTCCATGGATGCCCCGCCTCAGGCAAAAGCCCTGCGGCGACGATTGCAACAATCATAAATTAGACTATAAGACTCAAGTTTAATTTCAACGGTTGCAGCAGGGTGCATTCATGACGATGCCTGGTTCTTTTCGCGCGCAGTTGCGTCTCCCGCAGATGGCCGGTTCGCGATTAACGGATGCGCTGATCAAGGGTATGGGCGCAGAGCCTCTCGAAGAGACGACGCAGGGCACGCGGCTCGCGCACACATTCGGCCGCATCGCCGTCGAGACGCAGGCATCGGGCCTTGATATCAGCCTCGATGCGGATGACCGTACGTCGCTTGCCTATCTGCAGCTCAGCATCAGCCACCGCCTGCAATCGCTCGAAAAGGGCATTGAGCTTCCATGGGACAGCGACAACAGGCCCGGCATGCTGCTCCCCTATTTCCGCAAGATGCAGGTGGTTTCCACGCAGGACCTCACGCCCTCCATGCGGCGTGTCCGGCTTGCCGGTGAGGATCTGGAACGGTTCTCCCGCAACGGGCTTCACATGCGGCTTCTGTTTCCGCCCGCCGGCAGCACCTCCCCTTCATGGCCGCAGATCGGCAGGAATGGCGACGCCGTCTGGCCCGACGATGAAAACCGCCCGGTCGCCCGCGTTTACACGATCCGCACGATTGACGTGGCCGCCGGGCTGATCGACGTGGACATGGTTCTCCATGAGGGCGACGCCTATCCCGGCGCAGGCTGGGCGGCGCGTGCAAAGCCGGGCCACATCGTCGGCATGACGGGACCGGGCGGCGGCGAAGCCCCGCACACCGCCACGCTGGTGCTTCTGGGCGATGAAACCGCCCTGCCCGCCATCGGCCGCATTCTGGAAGGACTGCCGAAGGAGACGAACGCCATCGTGCGCATCGAGATCGCCAGTGAGGAGGAGAAGCAGCCGCTTTCCACCCGCGCGACACTCGATCTGGAATGGCTCGTGCGCGGCAATGCAGAGGCTGGAACGACGACGCTTCTGGTTGAGGCGGCAAAAGCTCTGGATATCAAGGGAGACGACCCCGATCTCTTCGTCTGGGCTGGATGTGAGTTCTCCGCCTTCAAATCCATCCGCAGTCATTTGCGCAAGGAGCTGCGCCTGCCCAACCGGCAGCACCTGGTCGTGTCCTACTGGCGGCGCGGCGTGGCCGGCGTTCACTAGGGTCTGCAAAAGCGGAAATGCTCTGATACGCAAACGGGCGCTCCGGGCCGGACTTCAGATCCGGCCCGGTTTCAAGGCTCAGATTTCCACCGTGCGGCCGGAGCCGCCGACGCCGAAAGCCTGTAGCAGCGCCGCCGGCGGCGCGACTTCCCGCTCACTGCCCGACTGAAGCAGGAAAGCCGTGGTCTGCGGCTCGCGATAGGCTTCCGTCGCCGCGCGCGATGCGCCCGTGTACAGGGCGCGGATGGCGCGAAAGCAGCCGCTATGGGTGACGACCACATGCGCCTGATGACGGTCGAGCCCATCGAGCCAGCCTTCAATCCGCGCGAAAAGCTCATCCTTGCTTTCGCCCCCGGGCACCCGATAGCCCCATGGATCGGCCGCATGCTGTCTGAATTCCTCGGGCCGGTCAGTCTCCACGTCACTGAGCGTGCTTCCTTCCCAGGCGCCATAGGCGCGCTCGGCGATGTCGGGCGCTTCGATGAAACGGTCAAAGCCGATCTGCCAGCAATCCGCCAGAATGGACGCCGTCTGCCGGGCGCGGCCCAATGGGCTGACCCAGAAGCACACATCCCCGGGCAGGGTTCGCATATGCGCATCGACCGTTGCAGCGACGGCAAGACACTGCCGCATGCCATTGAGCGTCAGGGGCGCGTCCCTGCGCCCCTGCAATCGCCCCTGCCGGTTCCACTGGGTCTCCCCGTGCCGGATGAGCAGGATGGGCGGATAAAGGCCGGGCTCCCGGCCCGACGCCTCACATGCGTCACCGGCATGCCCCGCTTCACGGGCAAGCATCTCGTCAGTCATGGATCAGAACGCCCTCCTGATGGCGCACGTCGAGACTGACCGCCTCACCGGCCTGCCGCCGCCCGCTGCCACGGTTATGGACTTCGTCCACGAGGAGCGTCTGGCCGGAGACCTCGACCGCGTAGCGGATCATGCCGCCAAGGAACTCGGCGGATTGAACCGTGCCGGTGAGATCCGCATCCCCATTCTGCGCAAATGAAATGCTCTGCGGCCGCAGAACGAGCTTTCCGGCGCCGGCCCTCGCATCCCCCGCACAGGGGATGGCGATGCCGGACGGCAGCACGAATGCGTTTCCGTCAGTCCGCTGTTCCACCACGCCTTCCAGCACATTGGCCGTGCCGAGGAATTTTGCCACAAAGGCGTTGGCCGGCGTGTCGTACACCTCGTCGGGCCGCCCCACCTGCTGCACGACGCCATCGGCCATGACCGCGATGCGATCGCAGATCGTGTTGGCCTCCTCCTGATCGTGCGTGACAAAGATGGTCGTGATGCCGAGCCGCCTTTGCAGCTTCAGGAGATCCTGCCGCATCTGTACGCGCAAATTCGCATCCAGATTGGAAAGCGGCTCGTCGAGCAGCAGAACACGCGGCTCCACGACGATGGTGCGGGCTAGCGCAACACGCTGCTGCTGGCCGCCGGAAAGCTGCGAGGGATAACGCTCGGCATACTGGCTCATGCCGACCATCTCCAGCGCCGCACTGACGCGCTTTGCAGTCTCCGCCTTCGGCACACGGCGTTCATCGAGCCCGAAGGCGACATTGCGCGCGACCGTCATGTGAGGCCAGAGCGCGTAGCTCTGGAACACCATGCCGACATTGCGCTTCCACGGCGCGGTGCCGACAACATCCTGCCCGCCAAGCAGGATCTGCCCTCTGGGCGTCGGTCCGAAACCGGCAATCGCGCGCAGCAATGTGGACTTGCCGGAGCCCGAGGGACCGAGGAAGGCGAAGAACTCGCCGGGCTCGATCTTCAGGTCGATGCCTTTCAGCACCTCCGTCCTGCCAAAGGAAAGCGAGACGTTGCGAATGTCGATCTCGACCGGCTCCACCCGGCCTGCGCCTTTGTCTGCGGTTTCAGCGGGGCCGTCGCCCGTCATGGATTTCATGGGCATGTTCATCTCAATGTCCTCCCCCTGGGGCGCTAGCGGCAGCCTGGTTGCGGCGGGCGTTCTCGACCAGGCGATGCGACAGGTAGGTCGCCAGCCCGACGATCACGACTGCCATGATGCCCAGCGCTGCGCCGGGGCCGCGGCCTGCCGCCGATTGCATGAAAAGATAAAGTCCGTAGGCCAGCGGCGCGTCTTTCTCGCTGGAAACCAGCATGATCGTCGCCGAAAGCTCCACGGCTGCGGTTGCGAAACTGGTCACGAAACCGGCCACCAGACCGCTCACCATGAGCGGTACGACGACACGCCGGACCGTGCGCAGTTTCGATGCGCCGAGGTTCTCGGCCGCTTCTTCGAGTGCGGGTGAAATCTGCTGGAGCGCGGCGGTGCATGAGCGCAGCGCATAGGGCAGACGCCGGACCGCGAGCGCGATCACGATGATGCCCCACCAGGTTGCCAGAGGCTGGCCGGTGAGCGGCATCTCCACACCGTAATAGACACGCAGATAGCCAATACCCAGCACCACGCCGGGAACGGCGAGTGCGGAGACCGCCATATAGTCCAGCCATTTGCGCCCGATGATGTTTGTGCGCAGAACTAGATAGGCGATGGCCGTGCCGATGATGATGTCGATCAGGCCCGCGAGCCCGGCATAGAGAAGCGTATTCTGGATGAAGCCCCAGGCCGAGGTGAGCGCTGTCTCATAGTGCGCGAGCGTGAACCCGTCGGGCAGGACGCCGAATGACCAGACCGTGCCGAAGGACAGAAGCAGGAGCCCCAGATGCGGCGCAAGAACCAGCGCCAGGATCAACAGAACGACGATGTAGCAGAGCACCGCCTCGCGCCGCGTCAGATCGCGCTTGGAAAGTCCGCCACCGCCCTTCTGCGTGGTCGAATAATCCTTGCCGCGCATGCCGAGGAACGACACCCACATGGCGAAGATCGAGAACACGATCAGGATGCACGAGATCACGTAGCCCATCGGATCGGAGATGCCGACCGAGGAGATGCGCAGATAGGCCTGCGGGGCGAGCATGGTGTTGACGTTGAGCAGAAGCGGCGTGCCCAGATCGTCGAACACCTTGACGAAGACCAGCGATGCGCCGGCGATATAGCCGGGCATGGCCAGCGGGAACACGATGCGCCGGAACATGCGCACGCCGCTGGAGCCAAGCATCTGGGCCGCTTCTTCCATGGAGCGGTCGATGTTGCGCAGGCTGGCCGAAAGATTGATCAGGATGAACGGGAAATAGTGCAGGCTCTGCACGAAAATGACGCCGTTCAGCCCCTTCATGAAGGGGATCGTGATGCCGAAATATTCACGCAGAAGCAGGTTCACGCTGCCATTCGCGCCAAACAGAAGCTGCATCGCCACCGCGCCGATGAAGGGCGGCATGATGAGCGGCACGAAGGCCAGCGTCTGGATGATGACCGAGCCGGAGAAGTTGAACCGCGTGGTGAAATAGGCCAGCGGCAGAGCGATGGCGGATGCGATGACCACCGACATGCCCGCCACATAGACGGAATTGTAGAAAGACTGGCGAAACAGCGTGCTGGCGAAAAAGTCCTGGAAATTCACCAGTGTGAACGCGCCGCTGGAGGGATCCTGAAAGGCGACCTGGATGACTTTCAGAACCGGGACAACCAGAAATGCGCCGAGAAACAGGACGACGATGCCAGCCGCCAGATAGGGTCCGACAGACACGTTGAACGCCGGCCGCCGAAGGGCTGCAGTGGGCATGGAAATGCTCCGTGGGAACAGGAAATCTTGAATGGCCAAACCGGCCCTGGAGCATCGGACCGGGAACCGGTCGCGGCCCGATGCTCAATCAATGGATCAGATCGTTCCTTGAGCGTCCGAATGGACGCCGGACGACCTAAAGCAGAGACTTGGCCTTCTCGGCCAGTTCAGTGGCCTTGCGGTAGTTCTCGACCACCATGGCGTCCCACTGCTGCTCGATCTCGGCCTGACGGCCTTCGACCTTGGTGTCGGCCTCTTTGCGCTTCACCGTGAAGATCGCATTGAAGTCCGGATCGGCGGCTTCTTCAGCGGAGACCGGAAGCGCGTTGATCAGGGCCTTTGCTTCCTCGATCAGCTTGGCGGCCTCGGCATTGCCGGAGCCGGCTTCGGCGAGCGCAGTGTCCGCCGCCTGCACGGCAGCCGTGGCGTTGCGCAGATCATCAAGCCGGTAGGTGATCATCACGTCGAACAGCGAATTGATCACATTGTAGCGCTGCTCCGACACGTCGCTGTCGAAGTTCACCTTGGTTTCGATCGAACCGTCGAACGGGTTGGGCAGACCTTCCGGCGCGCCCGCATAGGCGTTCTTGTTCACCGGCAGACGCATGATCTTCGGGTCGAAGAGCAGTGCCTGGCCCTTTTCCGACAGAAGGAAGTCGATGAACTTCTGCGCCGGCCCCTCATTGGGCGCATTGGCGACAACGCCGATATTGGCCGGCACCAGCGCCGTCACGCTCGGATAATGGAACTCGACCGGGAAGCCGGAGGCCTTGGACGAGAATCCGAAGAAGTCGATCACGATGCCGACGCCGAAGGAACCGCTGTTGACGCCGTCCGGCACGCCGAAGCTGCGCTCGGTGATCGTCTTCGCGTTGCCGGAAATCGCCTTCAGCGTCTTCCAGCCTTCCTCCCAGCCTTCACCCCGAAGAATGGTCTCGATGGTCAGGTGCGTGGTGCCGGAACGCGATGGCGAGGAAATGCCGACATGGCCGTGATAGACCGGCTTTTCGAGGTCGTCCCATTCCTTCGGCGCGGGCAGTTCGTAGGCGTCCATGTAGCGGGTGTTCCACATAAAGCCGTAGCCCGAGAGGGCGAAGCCCAGATACTGGCCGTCCGGATCGTTGATCGGATAGCCGTTGAGATCGGCCGGGATGCCATCGACCTCTTTGGAGTAGCTGCCGAGAAGCTCTTCGCCCTTCAGCACTTCGAACGCATCCGGCGCGGAAGCCCAGAAAATGTCGGACTGGTTGTTCTGCGCCGTCTCGATCAGATATTTCACGCCCGAAGACGTGCTCTTGTTCACCACCTCAACGGCAATCGAGGGGTTCTCCTTCATGAAGGCGGTCTTGAAAACATCCGTCAGATCGGAGGGAAAGGACGTTACGATGACGAGCTTGTCGTCGGCCGCATAAAGCGGCGACGCCGCCAGCAAGGCCGCTGCCGCGACCCCCAGTCCCAGCGTGCGATACGGCTTGCGTTTGATGTCAGGCATAAAATTCCTCCCAGAAATATACCGCGATCTTTTTCATCGCGAACAATCAGGAGCAACCGGCGTGCCAGTTTGCGCGCCGCCCGGAATTTTTCGGCAATCCATTGATGTTCATGGGAAATTCAGGACGCGGAACTGATCGGCGAACGGGTCGTTTTTGACCCATCCGCCTTAATCACGTGTCACTTTCGACACGCTCATCCTCCACGAAATCCTCCCGCACAAGGCCGTGGCGCTGCATTCTGAGATAGAGCTTCTTGCGCGGAATCCGCAGATGATCGGCGGCCATCTGCACCCGTCCGCCGGTCCGGCGCAGGGCTGCGGCAAGAACGCGTTTTTCGAATGCGTCAAGCTGGTCGGCAAGGCCGGGTTCCGCTCCGCCCATCGCGCTGCCCTGCGTCTCGCCGTCAATACCCAGCGCATGACGCTCTGCGACATTGATCAGCTCGCGGACATTGCCCTTCCATGGCCGCCGGCTCAGCTCTTCCAGCAGATTCTGGTCCGGCTCGACAAAGCCGCGCTGAATGCGCCGGCCCGCCTGCTGTACATAGTGCATGAAAAGAAGCGGCACATCTTCCGGGCGCTCCCTGAGCGGCGGAATGGAAAGCGTCGCGACGGCGATGCGATAGTAGAGATCGGCGCGGAACGTGCCTTCCTCGGATGCCTCTTCGAGATCCTTCTTCGCGGCAGCGACCACCCGCACATCGATGCCGATCTCGTCCTTGCCGCCAAGCCGCGTGATGGTCTGCGACTGGAGTGCGCGCAGAAGCTGGGTCTGATGCGCAAGCGGCATGCTCTCGATCTCATCGAGAAACAGCGTTCCGCCGCTCGCCTGTTCCAGCCTGCCGATGCGCCGGCGATCCGCCCCCGTAAAGGCACCCGGCTCGTGGCCGAACAGTTCGCTGGCGATCAGCGTGTCCGGCAACGCGCCGCAATTGAGCGCGACAAAGGGGCCGTCGCTGCGCTGGCCGAGCGAATGCAGC
>MRWG01000402.1_pt1 | contig 55242 bp, 64 predicted proteins | sample 1013341 | NCBI WGS metagenome assembly MRWG01 (sample SAMN06117577, study PRJNA244670) | biofilm metagenome | biome: Water; feature: Cathode Biofilm; material: Biofilm; isolation source: microbial consortium enriched at the cathode of a solar microbial fuel cell | place: USA: District of Columbia ...
GGCGGGTCCGGGCGCGCGCGGCAAGCGACAAAACGAAACAGCCCCGCCGCGGCGCGACGGGGCAGGTCTGTCGGATCGGGGCCGGGCTCAGGCGGTGGCGGCCTGTGCGCGGGCGATCTCTTTCTTGACCTTCAGCGCGGCGGCCGAAAGCTCTTCGTCCTTGGCCTTGGCGAGGAAGGCGTCGAGCCCTCCGCGATGATCGACGCTGCGCAGGGCGTGTGCCGAGATGCGCAGCTTGATGCCGCGGTTCAGCGTCTGCGACTGCAGCGTCACGTCGTTGAGGTTCGGCAGGTACCGGCGCTTGGTCTTGTTGTTGGCGTGGCTCGAGTTGTTGCCGACCATCGGGCCTTTTCCAGTCAGTTCGCAGCGGCGCGACATGGGGTCATCCTCGTCTCTGGGTGAGGGCATCGAGGCCCTGTCTCAATACAAACGGGCACCGCCACAGGCAGCGCCCCGAATTCCGTGAACGGTGCTTAAGCGCAAAGCCACGGGCCGTCAAGAGAGTCGCCGGGGAAAAAGCGGCGTTGCATCATGCGGCGCGCGGCGTAGGATCGGGAGCGAAACAAGGGAGTGGCCAATGGAAATCATCAGGACAGATACACGCGCGAGCCGTCCCGCCGATCCCGAGTATTTCACCGGCACGGTCTGGCACGAGCCGGTGATCGGCGAGGGGGCCGGGACCGATGTCCGCGCGCTGCGCGTCACCTTCGCGCCCGGCGCGCGCACCGCGTGGCACACGCATCCGCGCGGGCAGACGCTGCACGTGCTGTCGGGCGTGGGCCGCGTCGCCACCCGCGGCGGCGCGGTGGAGGTGATCCGCGAAGGCGACACGGTCTGGATTCCACCCGGCGAGGAACACTGGCACGGCGCGGCACCGGACCGCGTGATGTGTCACCTCGCCATCCAGGAATCGGTGGACGGGCGCACGGCGGACTGGCTCGACCATGTGAGCGATGCCGATTACGCGGGCTGAGGGGGTGGCGGTCGCCGCGTGGCATGAGACTCCCGATGGACGCAGGGTATCGGGCATGGGACAGGCAGCCTCGGGCGAAATGACCAGATGACAGATCGGAAACCAAGCCGGACTATCGGGTCCATGTCGTGTGCGCCCGTCTCCCTTTGCGGCGAAACAGCGATCAACAGAGCCACACCATAGAACGCTCGGCCGACGGGCATTGCTGCTCTCCCTCTCTCGAACGTTTGGCTCACAGGTCTTTCGATCTGCATTGGCGCAGTCGGGTTTTCAAACTCTCGTAAGCGATCTTCATCGAAGCATTCCTGCCTGCAAGAACTTGAGAAAACCTCTGGACACCTGCGCCCGACCGACCGCCTGAACAGGCACGGTAAAACTCCCTTGATCTAAAACCTTGACTGTCCAGGGCTTCAAAAGCCAATGACGTCGCATCTTCAAGGATTTCATGGCCTTTTTCCGGTGAACTCCTACCGTAATTCTCTTTCTTTTTATGGTCGTCAAATATGTCGTGTGCACGCGCAATAGGGGCGCGCAGGCGGTCATACCATCTCAGTCTTATGGAACTGAAGTCACCATCTTCAGGGGCTTCTCCGAATTCAATGTCTTTCACTTCTTGTAAATCGGTGAGAATGTGCTTTTCCTTTGTGCCCGATATGCTCGGTTGTCCCCGTGAGTTGGTACATCTGTTGTCAGCGTAGAAATATGATACCTCAACCACACAACCCGACACACGGGCCTCTACATGACGCGGCGGTACGGACAGCGCGCCTTCCAACAACTCTTCAAGCTCATAATCGGATAATTCCGGCGCACCGTTCCATGACGCCAGATACGGCCGAAGCGGGGAATCTTCATCCGCAACGGCATAAACAGCGAGTAAGAAAACCCAGATTCCGATCACAAAAGCAATGTGTCGTATCGTGATTCTTTCCGGATCTTTTTTGGGCAGCCGCCACATCTTTTCGTTTCCTTCAAGTCTTGTTGAAACGAGACTTCGTTTCTGGCCTGCGAGTATCTCCAACGCAATCAATATTCGATCGCTCTCGCTCGTAGGAAAGCGAACTGGCGATGCGTCCCGCATACCTGCCATTCGGACCTTCGCCCGAACGACCGGGGCCGAACCAGAGGCAAATCACGCCCTTTTTATTCAGCTGGCGAACACTACCCCGCCGCCATCTCCAGAAACCGGTCGATCTCGTCCTCGCCCACCGACCAGTCGCAGACGAATCGGGCCATCAGCGGCTCTTCGTCCGGGCCTGCGTCCAGCGGCCCCTCGTAGAGCGCGTAGGCCGCGCCCGCCGCGCGGAGACGCCGGTGCGTGGCTCGCGGCAGCCGGGCGAAGATCATGTTGACCTCGCGGTTGTGCACCATCTCGGCCCCCGGCACGGTCCGCAGGCCCTCGGCCAGCCTGGCGGCGTGGGCATTGGCGATCTGCGCCGCGTCGCGCCAAGCATCCGCCGTGACATAGCCAAGCATCTGCGCCGAGAGATACCGGTGCTTGGAGAAGAGATGCGCCGAGCGCTTGCGCCGCAGCTCGAATTCCCAGGCGTTCTCGGGGTTGAAGAAGATCACCGCCTCGACGCCGAGACAGCCGTTCTTGGTGCCGCCGAAGCTGACGGCGTCGATGCCCGCGCGCCACGTCATCTCGGCGGGGGTGCAGCCAAGCGCCGCCGCCGCGTTGGCAAAGCGCGCGCCGTCCATGTAGGTGGGCAGGCCGTGATCGCGCGCCACGCCGCAGAGCGCGGCGATTTCCTCGCAGGTATAGACGCGGCCCCGCTCGGTGGCCTGCGTCAGCGACACCGGTCCGTGCTGCGGGTTGTGGACGTCGCCTGCGGGCCAGCCGCCGATGGCGCGCTCCAGCTCATTCGGCGTCATCTTGTCGCCCGTGCCCACGAGGCTGAGCTTGGCCCCGCCGGTAAAGAACTCGGGCGCGTTGCATTCGTCGGTGTGGACATGCGCCAGCGGTGTGCAGAACACGGTCTGCCACGGCTCCGACAGGGTGGCGAGCGCCAGCGCGTTGGCCGCCGTGCCGGTGGCCACGAGGTAGACGCTCGCCTGCGGGGCCTCGAACAGGTCGCGCAGCCGGTCGCGGACCTCTTCCATCAGCGCCTCGGCCCCGTAGGAGGGGGCGTGCCCCGCGTTGGCGGCGATCATCGCCTCCATCACCTGTGGCAGGGCGGGACCGGCATTGTCGGAGGCAAATTGCATCAGGTGGGCTCCTCTATGATGTGGTCTTCCCACTCCTCTTCCGGCACGTCGAATTCCGGCAAGGTCCTGTGCTGAACCGACACGCCCGCCGCATGCACGCTCTCGGGCGTGCCCGAGATGAGCGGGTGCCAGTCGAAGAGCGGCCTGCCCTCGTGGAGCAGCTTGTACGCACAGGTTTCGGGCAGCCAGTAGGCATGGCGCTCGATCGTGTGGGGCTTGAGCGAGATACATTCCGGCACGAATTGATGCCGGATCGGATATTGCGCGCAGCGGCAGGTGGTGTCGTCGAAGAGCCGGCAGGCGACGCGGGTCAGCGCCACCTCGCCGGTCTCGTCATCCTCCAGCTTGTTGAGGCAGCACTTGCCACAGCCGTCGCAGAGCGCCTCCCATTCCGCCTGCGTCATGCGGTCGAGGGGTGTTGTCTCCCAGAAGCGGGGGCGCAGGCCGCTGCGGTCGATGGGATCGTCGGCGTCACTCATGTCGCGGCCAGGATGTCGCGGGCGCGGGCACAATCGGCATCCATCTGCGCGATGAAGGCGTCGAGGCCGTCGAATGTCTCTTCGGGGCGGAGGTAGTCGACGAGGCCGACCGAGAGATGCGCGCCGTAGAGGTCGCCGGAGAAATCGAACAGGAAGGTTTCGAGATTGGGCACCCGGCCCTGAAACATGGGCCGCAGCCCGAGCGAGGCGGCACCGTGATACTGCCCCGCATGCGGGCCGTCGAGGACGTCCACGAGCACTGCGTAGATGCCGAAGCGCGGCGGGTGCAGCCCGGCGATGGACATGTTGGCCGTCGGGTATCCGAGCGTGCGTCCGCGCTGCTCGCCGCCGACCACCGGCCCTTCGATCCGGTGCCAGTGGCCCAGCATTTCCGCGGCATCGCGCGGGCGGCCTTCCGAGAGTGCCTGCCGGATCGCGGTCGACGATACTTGTCCGTCCGAGCCTTCGAGCAGATCGGCGATGGTCACGCCAAAGCCCATTTCCACACCGAAGGCCCGCAGGTCGGCGGCGTCGCCCGCGCGCCCCTTGCCGAAGCAGAAATCCGCGCCGACCACCACGTGGCGCAGCCCCAGCCCGCCGGCCAGCACCTCGCTGGCAAAGGCGCGCGGGCTGAGCCCCGCGAGGGCCGCGTTGAAGGGCAGTTCGTACAGCCGCTCGACCCCGATTTTTTCCAGCCTGTGGGTGCGCGCCTCGGCGCTCATCAGCCGGAAGGGGGGGGCGTCGGGGGCAAAGAACTCGCGCGGGTGCGGCTCGAAGGTGAGCACGCCCAGAGGTGCGCCGATCCGCGCGCCCGCGTCGCGGGCGATGTCGATCACATGGCGATGACCGATGTGGACGCCGTCGAAATTGCCGATGGCGACGGACGCGCCCCGGTCGGCCTCGGTGGCAAAGCTATGGTCGCGCACGATCCGCATGGCGCAGGCGTAGCGCCGGATCAGGGACGGCGCAAGCCGCTTTGGCGGCGCCTGCACGTCGCCACCATCGCCCCGATCCAGATCAGTGAGAGCAGTATTGCCGCCCCGCCCGCCTGCAACACCAGCGCCGCCTGCATCGGTGCGAGCGGCACGAGCCCCGCAAGCGGCGCGGGCAGTGCGCCGGTGGCCAGCACCCAGCCTACCGTTGCCGCGAACCACGCCGCCAGCGCAGCACCTGTGCCCCGCATCAGTGCCGCCAGGCCGCCACGCCGCGCCCGCCAGCCGCGCGCCAGCGCCGTGAAAGGCCGCCCCAGGTCGCGCCCGATGGCCAGAAGTGCGGGTACGAGGATCAACACCAGCACCATGCCGAAGCCGAGGCCATAGACCAGCGTGATGACCGTCGGCTTGAGAAACTGCGCCTGTGTCGAGCGCTCGAACAGCAGCGGCGCGAGCCCCATTACCGTGGTGAGCGTGGTCAGCACCACGGCGCGCAGCCGGTCCGCCGTGCCCTCGATGATGGCGGGGATCAGCCCGCGCCCCCGCGCGTGCCCGTCGATCGCGGTCACCAGCACGATGGAGTCGTTGATGATGATGCCGGTCATGCCCAGAAGCCCCACCACCGAGAACATCGACAGCGGCACGTCCCAATGTGCATGCCCCCAGATCGCGCCGACTAGGCCGAAGGGGATCACCGCCATCACCGCAAGCGGCCGCGCCCAGCTTGCAAACACCAGCGCGAGGACGAGGTAGATGCCCAGCAGGGTGAGCATCAGCCCTAGCCGCGCATCGGCGAGGAAATCGTCCTCCTGCTCGGCTAGACCGCCCATGCGGTATTCCACCCGGTGCTCGCCCGCGATGCGCGGCAGGATCTCGGTCTCCAGAGCGCGGGTGATTTCGGCGGCGCGGGCGGGGTCGTCGCCGGAGATGTCGCCCGTAACCGTCACCAGCCGCAGCCCGTTCTCGCGCCGCACGGTGGCAAAGCCGGTGCGCGTGGTGACTGTGACAATATCGGCCACCGGCACGTATTGGCCGGTGGCGCTGCGCACCATCGTGGTGTCGAGGAAGTCCGCCGACAGGTCCGCCTCGGGCAGTTCCACCCGCACCGTGGCAGAGCGCGGCCCGTCGGGATATGTCGCCGCCTCGATGCCGCTCACCCTGTTGCGCACCGTGCGCCCCAGCGCGTCGATGTCGAAGCCCAGCGCCTGCCCGTGGGCCGTAAGTTCCAGCACCAGTTCGGCCTTGTCCCATGCCAGCGTGTCCTCCAGCGCTGAGACCTCGGGCTCTTGCGCGAGCCGGGTCTTGAGCGCCTCGGCGGCGGCCTTGAGCGTTTCTGCCGTGGCCCCGTAGAGGGCGATGTCGATGGTGTCCCCGCCGGGGCCCGAGCGCGACCCGCGAAAGCTCAGCGCCTCGGTCATCGGCAGGCGCGGCGCGCGTTCCTGCAGGTCGGCAAGGAAAGCGAAGCTGGAATAGGGGCGCAGGTCGGCGTCGATCAATTCGATGGAAATGCCGCCCTTGAGGTCGTCCTCGCGCGTCTCGGACCCGGCCATGCCGCGCCCGGCATGGTCGCCCACCTGCGCGAGCACATGCTGCACGGGGTTCTGCCCGTGGCGCGCGGCGTACTCTTTGCCCAGATCCTCCACCGCCTGTTGCAGCGCGCGCATTTGCGCTAGCGCGTCGGCGCGCGTGGCACCCGGCGCCATCGCGAAATTGCCTGTAACGCTGCCGCGCTCGGGCGCGTTGAAGAACCGCCACGTCACCTCGCCACGCACCACGCTCGCGACCTGCACGGCCAGCAGCAGCACCGCCGCCGCCAGCACCGCGTAGCGCGCCCGGATCACCAGCCCCACGAGTGGCCGGAAGGCACGGTCGCGAAAGGCCGTGAAGCCGCGGTTCGTCACCCGGCTCGGAATGTCGTACCACCGCTCGCGTGCCGAACGCGCCAGCGCGTGGGCCATGTGGTTGGGCAGGATCAGGAAACATTCCAGCAGGCTCGCCGTCAGCACGGCGATGACGGTGAAGGGGATGTCGTAGATGAGGTTGCCGAACCGCCCGCCTATGATCGCGAGCCCGAAGAACGCGATCAGTGTCGTTAGCGTCGCGGAAAAGACCGGCAGCGCCATGCGCCCGGCGGCGCGTTCGGCGGCGATGGGGGGCGGTTCGCCATAGCGGCGGTGGCGGGCGTCGGCGTGCTCGCCCACCACGATGGCGTCGTCCACCACGATCCCCAGCGTGATGATGATCGCGAAAAGCGAGATCATGTTGAGCGTGAGCCCCGCGGCATACATCAGCGCCAGCGCCGCCAGCATCGCCACCGGGATACCCGCCGCCACCCAGAAGGCCGTGCGCGCGTTGAGGAAAAGGAACAGCAGCCCTACCACCAGCGCCAGCCCGGTGGCTGCATTGTCGAGAAGCATCGTCAGGCGGCTTGAAATGGCCTCGGACCGGGTACGCACGAGCTCGATCGCTACGCCCTCGGGCAGGCGGCGCAGCATCTCGCCCGCAATCTGTTCCACCTTTGCCTGCACGTCGAGCGCGTCGCCCTCGGCGGGGCGGTCCACCCGGACGGTGACGGCGGGGGCGTCGCCCACGTAATAGGCCAGCCCGCGGTCGCTGCCGCCCGCGCGCACCGTCGCCACGTCGCCGATCGTCAGCGCCGTGCCGTCGGGCCGCAGACGCAGCGGGATGGCGGCGATCTCGGTAGGGCTGCGTCGCTCGGTGCCGGTGCGCAGCCGCGCGTTAGCCCCGGTCACGTCGCCCGCCGGGGCGGCATCGACGCGCGCGGCGATGGCGGCGGCGATCCCGGCCATGCTCAGGTCATGGGCGACGAGCGCGTGCGCGGGCACCTCGACCCGCGTTTCGGGCACCGCGACCCCCGAAACGGTCGCCCGTGTTACCCCGGCGGCGAACAGCCGGGTGACGAATTCGTCGGCGATACGGGCCAGTTGCTCGGCCCCGACCGGCCCGGTGATGACCACGTCGGTCACGCGGTCGCGCCACGCGCCACGGCGGACCACCGGTTCCTCGGCATCCTCGGGCAGGTCGGTTATCTGTCCCAGCGCGGCCTCGACCTCGTTGGCGGCGCGCCCCATGTCCCAGCCGGGCTCGAATTCGAGGGTCATCGCGGCGCTGCCCTCGCGGCTCGTGGCGCGCGCCTCGGTTACCCCCTCGACCGCCAGCAGCGCGGGTTCGACAAGCTGCACGATCCCTGCGTCCATGTCCTCGGCGCTCGCTCCCTCCCAGGCGACCGTAACGGAGACATTGTCCACCACCACGTCGGGAAAGAACTGCGCACGCATGTTCGGCGCGGTCATCAGCCCGAGCGCCACCATCAGGATCAGCAACAGGTTGGCCGCCGTTCGGTGCCGGGTGAAGAAAGGGATAATCCCGCCCACGGGGCTTAGCCCCCGGCTCTGGCTTCGATCCGCGCCACGGTGTGCGCAGGTACGCGCGGGCGGGCGAGATCGGCCAGCAGGCGGCGGCGTTCGTCTTCGGGGAGCGCGGCGTCGGCCTCGACCTGAGCGCGCAGCCGCGCGCGCCGTTCGGAACTCAGAGACACGGTATCTGCCTCTTCCTCGCCGATGCGCCGCACCTTGAGGCCGGGGCCAAGCGCCGGGCTGCGCTCGGTCACGATCTCGCGCCCCGCCACGCCGGGGGCCGCGAGCAGCACGTCGTTGACCTGTCGCCGCAACAGCGTGACCGGCAGCACCTCCAGCCGGTTCCCGTCGCCGACCGCGAGTACCGTGCCATCACCGCCCAGCGCCGATGCCGGTAGCCGCACGACCCCGTCGAGGGGCAGTTCCTCGACGCTGACGTGCACGAAGTCGCCGGGTTTGAGCGCTGGTGCGCCGCCCAGCGCGGCAAAGATCATGCGACCGCTTTCGCCTTCGGCGACGGCGGCGGCCTCGCGCGCGATGTGGCCTGTCGCGCGGACCGAAGTGTCGCCGCTGTCGAGCGTGGCGGTAACGGGCAGGGGCATCAGTGCGCCATCCGCGTCCAAAAGCCGTGTGTATTGCGCCGTGGAGACGCGAAATGCCGCCTCGAGCGCGCGCCCATCAACCAGCCGAGCCATTTGTTCGCCCACCGCGACGATCCCGCCCTCGACCGCGCTCACCTCGTGCAGCCGTCCAGAGAACCGGGCGGTGATCCGCGTCTCGGCCAGCCGCCGTTCGGCCTCGGTCAGCGCCAGTTCGGCGCGTGAGACCGATGTCGCGGCCTGATCGACGCGCGCCTCGGCGACGGCCAGTGCCTGGCGGCTCGCGAGTACCGCCTGCCGCGCCTGCATGACGTTGTATTCGGCGCTCTCGATCGCGGTGAGGGTGCCTACGCCGCGCGATTCGAGGTCGCGTTGCCGCGCCAGCGCGCGGGACTGAAGCGCCGTCTGATCCTCGCGCGCCGAGAGCTCGTCGCGCGCGAGGATCAGTGCGCGATCCGCCTCACGCGCCTCGGCGCGGGCATCGGCGAGGTCGATCCGCGCGCGTTCGCGGGCGTCCTCTGCCTGCGCCGGGTCGATCCGCGCGAGGAACTGCCCCGCCTCGACGGTGCCGCCCTCGACGAAGCCCTCGGCAAGCTCGACAATTTCACCGGCGACCTGCGCCCGGATATCGAGGGTGCGGCGGCTCTCGATCCGGCCGAACGCCGCGAGCTGTGGTGTGACGGTTTCGGATTCGGGCGTGGCGGTGCGCACGGCGAACACGCGCTCGCGCCTCTCGGGGGCTTTCGTTTCATGCGCCATTCGCGCCTCGACGGCGTCCCGGATCACGTGCCCGGCATAGCCGAGCAGCCCCGCCGTCAATGACAGGATGAAGAGTCCCAGTAATCCCTGGCGCAGAAACCGCATGGCGCGCACCCTCGTGCAACCGGTCCGGCTGGCGTGCGGACAGTGTTGAATCTAGCCATTGCCGGGCAAAAGCCAAGCCGTGAGGCCCTTTACACGCGCGCCACGATCATTTCCGGCGCTGATGTTCGTCGAGCCGCGGCATGATTTCCACGAAATTACAGGGCAGGTGCCGGTAATCGAACTGGTGGCACAGGATTTCGTCCCAGGCGTCGCGACAGGCACCGGGGCTGCCGGGCAGGGCAAAGAGGTAGGTCCCGCCCGCGACGCCGCCGGTGGCGCGGCTCTGCACGGCGGAGGTGCCGATCTTTTGCATCGAAACAATGGTAAAAACCGTGCCGAATGCGTCGATCTCTTTTTCGTAGACGTCGCGATGCGCCTCGACGGTCACGTCGCGACCGGTGAGCCCGGTGCCGCCGGTGGAAATGACCACGTCGATATCGGCGTTGGCGATCCATTCGCGCAATTGCTCGACGATCTGGTCGCGTTCGTCGCGCACCACCATGCGATCGGCCAGCGCGTGGCCCGCCGCCTCGATCCGCTCGGCCAGTACGTCGCCCGAGCGGTCCTGCGTCAGGTCGCGCGTGTCCGACACTGTCAGCAGCGCGATGCGCACCGGGATGAACTCCTTGGTTTCGTCGAGACGCGGCATAGGGCGTCAGCTCCTTTGCATGAGGGCGAGGCGGGCAGCGAGGGCGGTAAAGATCCCTGCCGAGACGAGCCCGACCCCGCGCGTGAGCCGGGGCGAAGTCGCGAGACGGCGGCCGAGTCCCCCGGCGAAGACCCCGACCGCGCCGTTGATAATGAGGCCGCCCAGCGCCAGAACGAGGCCATAGACGAGGAATTGCGGCAGGATCGCGTGGGCCGGGTCCACGAATTGCGGGATAAAGGCAAGCACGAAGAGGATCACCTTGGGATTGAGAAGGTTGACGACCATTCCCTCGCGAAAGGCGCGGGCTGCGCCCATCGCACGGGCTTGTGCCCGAACCGGCCCTTGCCGCAGCGCGCCCCAAGCCAGCCACAGAAGGTAGGCCACGCCCAACCAGCGGATCACGTCGAGCGCCAGCGGAAACGCCGCGATGGCGGCGGCAAGGCCCAGCCCGGCAAGCGTGACATGCACCATGCCGCCCGCCGAAATGCCCGCGCTTGCGGCGATGGCCGGGCGCGGACCGGCTCGCAGGCCAAGCCCGAGGCAGAACATCATGTCCGCCCCCGGCGTGAGGTTGAGCGCCAGCGCGGCGGGGATGAAGGCCAGCAGCGTGAGCGGCTCGACGATCATGCGCTGCCCCCCTCCAGCCGCGCCTTGAGTGCCAGAAGATCGGCCCATGCCTCGCGCTTGGCCGACGGGTTGCGCAACAGGTATGCGGGATGGAACATCGGCAGGGCGGGCTTGCCGTACGCTTGCGCCCACTGCCCCCGCAGGCGCGTGATGCCCCGCCGCCCCAGACCCGCGTCGCAGCTAACGTTGCCCATCAGCACCACGAGATCGGGCGCGGCCAGCGCCACGTGCCGCGCCATGAATGGGCGCAGCATGGCGATTTCCTCGGCGCTGGGGTCACGGTTCTGCGGCGGACGCCAGGGCGAGATATTGGTGATGTAGAGCGCGGTCTCGGGGTTCGCGTCGCCGCGTGACAGCCCGATCGCGGCGAACATCCGGTCGAGAAGCTGGCCGGCGCGACCCACGAAGGGGCGACCCTGAAGGTCCTCGTCGCGCCCCGGTGCCTCGCCGATGATCATCACCCGCGCCGCCGGGTCGCCATCGGCAAAGACGAGATTGCGCGCGCCGCGCTTCAGGTTGCAATGCGGGTAGGTGCCGAGTGCCGCGCGCAGCGCGTCGAGCGTGGTGGCGGTGGCGGCTGCGGCCTGCGCGTCGGCCACGGGATCGCCGTCCGCGGGCGCGGTCGTCGCGGGTGCCGCGATTTCATGAGTGGTGGCGGGTTGTGCCGGGGGTCTTGCCGCCGGTTGGGCCGTCTTGTCCGGCAGGTCGTAGCGATTGACCGGCGCATCCCCGATCGCCTCGGTCGCGCCAAGTTCGATCTGCCAGGCGAGGCTTGCGAGGGCAGTCTCGGATGTGAGGGGCGATTCCATGCTGACACGCTATCGCGCGGCATCGGCAGGGGAAAGAGGGCAGGCCGCCGCGCCGCGATCGTGTGAAGAGAGTATTCATGGAAAGATGAAGCCGGTGCCGCGGCTTGCCCATGCGCCGCGGCCTTTCTATAAGCGGGGGAAACCGCATCGGAGGCGGCATGACCTACCCGCACGCGCATCTTCTCGGGATCGAACCGCTCAGCCCCGGCGATATCACCGGCATCCTCGACCTGGCCGAGGAATACGTGGCGCTCAATCGCAGCGAGGCCAAGCACCGTGACGTGCTGAGCGGGCTGACGCAGATCAACATGTTCTTTGAGGCATCGACCCGCACGCAGGCGAGCTTTGAGCTGGCCGGCAAGCGGCTTGGGGCGGACGTGATGAACATGGCGATGCAGGCCTCGAGCCTCAAGAAGGGAGAGACGCTGATCGACACCGCGCTCACCCTCAACGCCATGCATCCCGACCTGCTGGTGGTGCGCCACCCGCATTCCGGCGCGGTGGACCTGCTGGCGCAGAAGGTGCGCTGTGCCGTGCTCAACGCCGGCGACGGTCGGCACGAGCATCCGACGCAGGCGCTGCTGGACGCGCTTACCATCCGCCGCGCCAAGGGGCGGCTGCACCGGCTCAACATCGCCATTTGCGGAGACATCGCGCACAGCCGCGTGGCGCGCTCCAACATCCTGCTGCTGGGCAAGATGGAGAACCGCGTGCGCCTCGTCGGCCCGCCGACGCTCATGCCCGCGGGCATCGCCGAGTTCGGGGTCGAGGTGTTCGACGACATGAAGGCGGGGCTGGAGGGCGTGGACGTGGTGATGATGCTGCGGTTGCAGCGCGAGCGGATGGATGGCGGCTTTATCCCCAGCGAGCGCGAGTATTACCACCGCTTCGGCCTCGACGCCGAGAAGCTGGCCTTTGCCAAGCCGGACGCCATCGTGATGCACCCCGGGCCGATGAACCGGGGGGTCGAGATCGACGGCGAGATCGCCGACGACATCAACCGCTCGGTGATACAGGACCAGGTGGAGATGGGTGTGGCGGTGCGCATGGCGGCGATGGAGCTGCTGGCGCAGGGCCTGCGGGCGCGCCGCGCGGCATGAGCACCGTGCTCCATGTCCCCGCGTACGAGGCGCATGTGGTGCGCGTCTTTTCCGTGCTGGAGGACGCGGGCGCGCCGCTCGATGATGCGGCGGTGATGGACGCGCTGGGGGCCGACGGCGCGTTGGACGGCCATGAGATCGAGCTGTTCGATCTTGGCGATCTCGGTGCCATGCCGCTGTCCGAATATCTGGTCGAGGGCCATGGGATTGCGAAGGCGGACATCGCGGAAATGCGCCCGCAGATCGACGGGCTGACGGGCCGGGTGCTGATCCTGCCGTCGCGCGCCTTCGGTGGTCGCGCGACGGTGCTGCGCCCCGGGCGCGGTCTGCGCCTCGTGTCCCGATTCGAGGAGGATGTGCCAGAGGTGCGTTTCGAGCGGTTGCCCGCGGGCGGTGCAGCGGGCAGCCTGGCCCCGTCTGCGGGCCCCGGCCATTCGCGCCGCGCGGCACGGCTTGCAGCGGTGGTGTTCTTTGCCGGGCTGGCGGTGCTCGTGGCGCTGGTGATCTGGCTGGTGGTAACGCCATGAGCGAGGGGCCGATCCATTCCATGACCCCCACCACCGCACTCGCCGAGGGCGAGCGCGTGATCGAGAGCTTTCACCCCGACCGCGCGACCTACTGGCGCGATCACGCGTGGCTCGCGGCGGGGGCGATGGCGCTCGGGATGGCGGTGCTCTGGGCCGCTGGCAATCCCCATGTCTGGACCGGTGCGGTGGGCGGGCTTGCGGCGGTGGCCGTGCGCGCTTTTTACGTGGCCTCCGACGAGCTGCAGGCGCGCTGGGACTTGACCGACCGGCGGCTTCTCGGGCCGCTCACGCGGGCGGTGCGGCTGGCGGAGATCCGGACGGTGCGGGGGCTGGGCAGCGCGGTGCAGGTGGTGACGGCCTCGGGCGACAAGCACCTGATCAAATACCAGGCGGACCGTGGGGCGACCGAGGCCCGTATCCGCGCCGCCGCCGGCCTGAGGGTGGGTTGAGCGATGCAGGAGCCGAAAGACCCGCGCATGTCCGGCAAGATCGCGATGGTGGCGCTGGCGGTGATCGCGGCGCTGACGGTGGTAATGGTATGGGTGGCGGGATGAGCGAAACAAGAGGCAAGGACGGGACGGCATGACCACCACACTCTTTACAAACGCCCGCCTGATCGACCCCGAGGCGGGGACGGACGGCCCCGGCTGGCTGCTGATCGACGGCGGTGTGATCGCCGGGCGCGGCAGCGGCGAGGACAGGCCGCAGGCCGAGGCGGTGGTCGATTGCGGCGGGCAGTGTCTCGCCCCCGGGATCGTCGATATCGGCGTGAAGGTCTGCGAGCCGGGCGAGCGGCACAAGGAAAGCTATCGCTCTGCCGGGCTGTCGGCGGCGGCGGGGGGCGTGACCACGATGGCCACGCGGCCCGACACGCTGCCTGCCATCGACAGCCCCGAGGTTCTGGAATTCGTGGAGCGCCGCGCCAACGAGGCGGCGCCCGTGAACGTGCTGCCGATGGCCGCGCTGACCAAGGGGCGCGAGGGGCGCGAGATGGTCGAGATCGGGTTCCTGATGGATGCGGGGGCCGTGGCCTTTACCGATTGCGACCACGTGGTGCGCGACACCAAGGTGCTGGCCCGGGCGCTGAGCTATGCGCGCAGCCTGGGTGCGCTGGTGATCGGCCATCCGCAGGATCCCGGGCTGAGCGCGGGGGCGGCGGCCACGAGTGGAAAGTTCGCCTCGCTGCGAGGCCTGCCTGCCGTCTCGCCGATGGCCGAGCGGATGGGGCTCGATCGCGACATTGCCCTGCTGGAAATGACGCAGGCGCGCTATCACGCTGACCAGATCACCACCGCCCGCGCGTTACCTGCGCTGCACCGGGCAAAGCGTAACGGGCTGGATATCACGGCGGGCACGAGCATCCATCACCTGACGCTCAACGAGCTCGACGTGTCGGACTATCGCACCTTCTTCAAGGTCAAGCCGCCGCTCCGGTCCGAGGAGGACCGGCAGGCGGTGACGGAGGCGGTGCGCGAAGGGCTGATCGATATCATCAGCTCGATGCACACCCCGCAGGACGAGGAGAGCAAGCGCCAACCATTCGAGGCGGCGGCGAGCGGCGCGGTGGCGCTGGAGACCCTGCTCCCGGCGGCGCTGAGGCTCTACCATGCCGAGGCGCTTGACCTGCCGACGCTGTTTCGTGCGCTGTCGCTAAACCCGGCGAAGCGGCTGGGGCTATCTGCCGGGCGGCTTGTACAGGGGGCGCCTGCGGACCTCGTACTGTTCGACCCTGGCAAGCCGTTCATCCTCGATCGGTTCGCGCTGCGTTCGAAATCCAAGAATACGCCGTTTGACGGGGCGCGGCTTCAGGGTAGGGTGAGCGCCACCTATGTCGCCGGTTGCTGTGTTTACGAGGCTTCCTGATGCCCCCTGTCGAGAGCGCCGCCAGCATCCTGATCCTGTGGGCCGTGGCGGGCTACCTGCTGGGCTCTATCCCGTTCGGCATGGTGCTGGCGCGGGTAATGGGGCTGGGCAACCTGCGCGAGATCGGGTCGGGCAATATCGGGGCTACCAACGTGCTGCGCACGGGCAACAAGGTGGCCGCCGCGCTCACGCTGCTGCTGGACGGCGGCAAGGGGGCGCTGGCGGTGCTGCTGGCGCGGGCGATTGCGGGCGAGGACGCGGCGCAGCTCGCGGGGCTAGCGGCCTTTGCCGGGCATTGTTACCCGGTCTGGCTGGGCTTTCGCGGGGGCAAGGGTGTGGCCACGTTCCTTGGCCTGCTGCTGGCGCTCGCGTGGCCCGTGGGGATCGCGGCGTGCCTGACATGGCTGGCCACGGCGGTGGTGGCGCGCATCTCGTCGTTGGCGGCGCTGGTGGCGGCGGTGCTGGCTCCGGTCTGGGTGCTGGTGTTGGGCCACGGCGCGGCGGTGGCGCTGGCGACCTGCCTCGCAGCGCTGATCCTGTGGCGGCACCGCGGCAACATCGCGCGGCTGCGCACCGGAACCGAGCCGCGCATCGGTCAAAAGGACAAGTGACAAAGGCAAGGAGTTTCGGACCATGGATTTCATGACGGCGGTCAGGACGGTTCTCACCGATAATTACGCCAATTTCAGCGGACGCGCTGCACGCTCCGAATTCTGGTGGTTCGCGCTTTTCGTCCTGGTGGTGAGCCTCGTGCTGCAATTGATCCTCGGCGATATCGTCAGCGCGATCTTTTCGCTGGCCGTGCTGTTGCCAAGCATCGCCGTTGCCGTGCGCCGCCTGCATGATGTGGACCGCTCCGGCTGGTGGTATCTGCTGGTTCTGATCCCGGTGATCGGGGGGCTGATCCTGATCTTCGCCTTTTTCATCCATCGCGGCACGGCGGGTGACAACCGCTTCGGCCCCGATCCGCTGGCCAATCAGGGCTGACCCGGGGCAGGGGACGCTGCCCCCGTCGCGCATCCGCGCGGCTCCCGCAGAGGTATCTGGACCAGGAAGAAACCGGGGCGCGCGGGTGGTTGACAGCGCGCGCGCTGGGTATATAAGCGCGGCTTCATTGGTGTTGGTGGCCCTCGCAAGGGGATGCCTGTCGGGAGCAATCCAGAGGACAACGCCCTTCGACATTAAAAGAAGGAGATCAGCCGTGACCAAACGCACGTCTGCCAAGTACAAAATCGACCGCCGCATGGGCGAGAACATCTGGGGCCGCCCCAAGTCGCCGGTCAACCGCCGCGAATACGGCCCCGGTCAGCACGGTCAGCGCCGCAAGCAGAAGATCTCCGACTTCGGCCTGCAACTGCGCGCCAAGCAGAAGCTCAAGGGCTATTACGGCGATCTCACCGAGAAGCAGTTCCGCCGCATCTATGCCGAGGCAGAGCGTGTCCGGGGCGATACCGGCGAGCTGCTCATCGGCCTGCTGGAGCGCCGCCTCGACGCGGTGGTCTACCGCGCCAAGTTCGTGCCCACCGTCTTTGCCGCGCGGCAATTCGTCAATCACGGCCACGTGCTGGTGAACGGCAAGCGGGTCAACATCCCCTCCTACCGCGTGAAGGAAGGCGACGTGATCGAGGTGCGCGAGAAATCCAAGCAGCTTGTCTCCGTGCTCGAGGCCGTGCAACTGGCTGAGCGTGACGTGCCCGATTACATCGAGGCCGACCATTCCAAGATGACCGCGACCTTTGTGCGCACGCCGGCGCTGGGCGATGTGCCCTACCCGGTGATGATGGAGCCCAACCTCGTCATCGAATACTACGCGCAGAACTAAGCGTTCTGACCAGATGCGAAGAGGCCGCGACGGGGAACCGCCGCGGCCTTTTTCTTTTGTTGCTGGTCAAGCCGGGGCACCAAAGCTAGAACCACCTGCGAGACACGAGGGATGAAATGATCAGGATCACGCCGCAGCCGGGCATCATGGAAATCGCGCTCTACAAGAGTGGCGATGCCGTGATCGAGGGCAAATCCGAGATATTGAAACTCTCGGCCAATGAGAGCCCTTATGGCCCGTCGGACAAGGCCAAGATGGCCTTTGCCCGCTCTGCCGCGACGCTGCACCGCTATCCCGGCACCAACCATGCCGAGTTGCGCGCCGCGATTGCCGAGGTGCACGGTCTGGACCCCGAGCGGGTGATCTGTGGCGTGGGTTCGGATGAGGTGTTGCAATTCGTGGCGCAGGCCTATGCCGGAGCGGGCGACGAGGTGATCCACACCGAGCATGGCTTTGCCATGTATCCCATTCTGGCGCATGCAGTTGGCGCCACGCCGGTCTGTGTGGCCGAGCGGGAGCGCGTGGTGGATGTGGACGCGATCCTGAATGCCTGCACGGCGCGGACGCGGATCGTCTTTATCGCAAATCCCGGCAATCCGACCGGCACCATCCTGCCCGAGGCAGAGTTGGTGCGGTTGGCGGACGGTATACCCGAAGGCGCTATTCTGGTGCTGGACGGCGCCTATACCGAGTTTGCCGCAGGCTATGACGGCGGTGTCGCGCTGGTCGAGGCGCGCGACAATGTCATCATGACGCGCACCTTTTCCAAGGCTTATGGCCTGGGCGGGCTGCGGATCGGCTGGGGCTATGCGCAAACCGCGATGATCGAGGTGCTGAACCGTATTCGCCAGCCCTTCAACCTCTCGCCCACGCAACTCGTCACCGCCGAGGCGGCGGTGCGGGATCGGGAGTGGCTGACACGCGTGGTCACTGACACGATGCGCAATCGCGCATGGTTGACCGAGGCGCTGCGCGAGAGCGGCGTGACGGTGGACGAGAGCCACGCCAATTTCGTGCTGGCGCGGTTCGCGTCAGAGGACGAGGCGGCGGCCTGTGATGCCGCGTTGCGTGCCGATGGGATCATTGTGCGCCGGGTGGGCGGCTACGGTTTTCCCCAAGGGTTGCGCATCACCGTGGGCGACGAGGCCGCCTGCCGCCGCGTGGCCCATGCCGTTGGGCAGTTCCGGGCGGGCGCGAGATGAGCGTGATCTACGATCGCGTGGCGCTCATCGGGCTAGGGCTCATCGCCTCGTCGATGTTTCATGCCATCCGTCGCGGCGGGCTCGCGCGGGAGGTGACAGGCCATGCACGCAGCCCCGAGACCCGCGCCATCGCGCGCGAGATCGGCCTGTGCGACCGCGTCTGCGAGACCGCCGCCGAGGCTGCCGACGGGGCCGACCTGGTGGTGCTCTGCATCCCGGTGGGGGCTATGGGGGCCGTGGCCGAGGAGATCGCCCCCGTGCTCAAGCCCGGCGCGACGCTGAGCGACGTGGGATCGGTCAAGAAAGCGGTGATCGAGGCGGTCGCGCCGCACCTGCCCGAAGGGGTGCACTTCGTCCCCGCCCACCCCTTGGCGGGCACCGAGCATTCCGGCCCCCGCTCGGGCTTTGCCGAGTTGTTCGACAACCGCTGGTGCCTGATCGTACCGCAGCCGGGCAGTGACCGCGCGGCGGTGGAACGGCTGGAGCAGTTCTGGCAGGCGCTGGGCAGCCATACCGACGAGATGGATGCCGAGCATCACGATCTCGTCCTTGCCGTCACCTCCCATGCGCCGCATCTCATCGCCTACACGATGGTCGGCGTGGCCGACGACCTGCGCCGCGTCACCGACAGCGAGGTCATCAAGTATTCCGCCGCCGGTTTCCGCGATTTCACCCGCATCGCGGCGTCTGACCCGACGATGTGGCGCGACGTGTTTCTCAACAATCGCGAGGCGACGCTGGAAATCCTCGGGCGTTTCACCGAGGAGCTGTTTGCGCTTCAGCGCGCCATCCGCACCGGTGACGGCGATCACCTGCACGCTTATTTCACCCGCACCCGCGCTATCCGCCGCGGCATCATCGAAGCGGGGCAGGACGTTGACGCGCCTGATTTTGGACGGGGGAAGAAGGTATGAGCCGCGCGGTCTTCCTCGCCGTATTGTGCCTGAGCGTGCTGGCGACGGGGTGCGGGCGCGGGGATGAAGCGGTGACGCGAGGCGGCGGGCTTTGTGGCGATCCGGGGCTGGTGGGCACGGTCTCGGGCGCCCTGCCCGGTCGGATCGCGGGCTGCGGGGTGAAGCGTGCCGTGCGACTCGAATCAGTGCATGGTGTGCGCCTGAGCCAGTCTGCCGCGCTTGATTGTCGTACCGCGCGGACGCTCGGGGCATGGGTCGATCAGAGCGCCAGGCCCGAGGTTGGTCGCATGGGCGGGGGCCTCACCGGTCTGCGTGTTGCGGCGCATTATGCTTGCCGGACCCGCAATAGCCAAAGCGGTGCAGAGATTTCCGAGCATGGCAAGGGCCGCGCCATTGACATTGCCGCGCTGCAATTGCGCGACGGTTCCGAGATTTCGGTGCGCGACGATTGGGGACAGGGGCGAAAGGGCCGGGTGCTGCGCCGCGTCCATCGGCAGGCCTGCGGCCCGTTCGGCACGGTGCTGGGTCCGGAATCTGACCAGTTCCACCAAGACCACTTTCATTTCGACACGGCTCGGCATCGTGGTGGACCCTATTGCCGCTGAAATTCCGCTGACTCGTGCTGCGACGAATCCGCCCGGGGTCGGTGCTGTCGACCGCGAAACCGCGCATTTTCACAGGTCTGGACCGGCGATATACCGCACGGGGCCCGGACAGGTCCGGATCGGCCCTTGTAATCTTGTGGCAAGGGCGTAGCTTTGTTGTAGCAGAAACGGAGGTCGACCATGCCCAAGCTCATCAAGCTCTACATCACGCAGGTCGCCATCGGCTTCGGCATCGCGGGCGTGTTCGTCGCGCTCCTGTTGTGGTTCGATATCGCCAACCTGTGGCACCTTGTCACCCATAGCAGCGACGGGCCGCTTGCGGTCCTGATCCTCTGGCTGGCAAATGGCATCGTCTTTGCCGGGGTGCAATTCGCCATCGCGGTGATGCGAATGAAGGATGACGATGACGACGATCACCACGGCGGGCTGCGGCAGCATGTCATGCGCCGCGACTATGCCACGATCCCCGCCCGCGTCGATGATACGCGCCGGACGTTTCGACCAAGGGGTTGAGCCGCGCCAGCCGGAGCACTGACCAAAGGCCCCCACGGGGGCCTTTTCGCGTTTATTGGGTTTCACGCCTGCGAATCGGGAAAAGGAGAGAGAGGTGTGACGGGCCCGCACGCAGCCGTGTGGTTCTCTCATTCCCGAGGACCTGTGTATACAGGTGGGCGCCGGGTAACCGGACCACGATCCGGACAGAGCCAGCTCCCTCGGAATTGCTTAAGGCCACCGGAATGCAACCGCTCACGAGAAGGGCAGCACCCGCCACACCCCACAGCTAAGCGCTTGTACGCCCCGCGGCAAGGGGTTGCGTGCGTTCCTCATTTGTTCAAAATGTCGATATGGCATTCCCGCATGATCCGTCCCTGCGTCCCGGACAGGCGCTCGCTCGTGGCGTCTGTCGCCACTTGGCCAGCCATGATTTCGCCGTCCTGACGGAATTCGTGCCCGAGCGCGGCAAGCGCGTGGACGTCATGGCGCTGGGCCCGAAGGGCGATATCTGGGTGATCGAGTGCAAATCGTGCCGTGCCGATTTCGCCTCGGACGCCAAGTGGACAGGCTATCTGGACTGGTGTGACCGTTATTTCTGGGCGGTGGACGCGGGGTTTCCCACGGATCTGCTGCCCGACGATACCGGCCTCATCATCGCCGACGGCTACGATGCCGATATCATCCGCATGGCCCCCGAGACCCGGCTTGCGGCCGCGCGGCGCGCCGCACTCATCCGTCGCATCGCCCGTGACGCCGCGCGCCGCCTGCACCGGCTCACCGACCCGCCGCTATGATCCGCGTACCCGGGCGGCGGCTGCCGCGGCACGGATTTCCTCGGCGATTTCCTCGGCCTCGTCGGGGTCAAAATCCATCGGAACCTCGATGCCCTGCGACTCGATGAACAGGCGCACCATGCCGCTATCCGTTGGCCCGATCTGGAGATTGGCCTCGATCTCGCGTTCGTCGTTGATGCCCATGACCGCCTCCTGAAACTCGCGATCTGCTACGCTGTTCGCGCTTGATTGGCAAGCCTGCGCGCGCTTTGATGGCGACCATGACCGAGGCCGCGATCCGCCCCTTCCGCCCCGACGACGCGCCCTGGCTGGTCGAGCGTCATGCCACGCTCTATGCGCGCGACGCGGGTTTTGACGAGACGTTCGGCGTGCTGGTCGCGGAGATTCTCGACGCGTTTATCGCCGATCACGACCCGAGCTGCGAGGCGGGCTGGATCGCTCATGTCGGGGATCGGCGGCTCGGCTCGATCTTCTGCGTGCGCCAGTCCGAGGGAATCGCCAAGCTGCGGCTGTTCCTCTTGGTGACCGAGGCCCGCGGGCAGGGGCTCGGGCAGCGGCTTCTGGATACCTGCACCGGCTTTGCCCGCGCGCGCGGGTATCGCGGCATGGCGCTCTGGACGCATGAGAGCCACCGCGCCGCCTGTGCGCTCTACGCCCGCAACGGGTGGCGGCTCACCGCCTCGAAACCGGTGCGCTCTTTTGGCTGCGACCTTGTCGAACAAAGCTGGGAAATCGCTTTCCGTTAGGCTTGCAATCGGCAGGCGGCAAAGGTAAATCCCCCGTCAGTGCCGCCTTAGCTCAGTTGGTTAGAGCGCTGGATTGTGGATCCAGAGGTCCCCTGTTCAAGCCAGGGAGGCGGTACCACCGCGGTCATTCTCCCGTCAACAGCCGATAGACCTGCTACACACGCCATTGTGCGCGCGGCCCGAGTCGGGGCCATCCCGGAGCCGCATATGCCAGCCATGAGCGTGCGGCTCTGACGTAAGGTGCCATCCCGTTTCGTCCACTGGCAGGTCTACGCGCGCATCGCCCCGCAGGGCCACACTCTTGAAGATCGCGGCCGTCCGCGATCTGGTTTCGGAGCAGTCCTGCGGGGCGGCGGTGAGCGGCAACAGGGTGACAAGCAGCGCCGCGCTGCGGTTAATCATCGGTTTGGGGCACCGGCTGTGCCGGGGCGCTCACCGGGCGGTCGGGGTCGGGCACGTATTCGGTGGGCCCGGGCTTGTTCATGTTGGCGAACACGATGACGCCCACGGTGAGGACGAACAGCGTCAACGCAAGCAGTGCAGGCATCCGTGCGAGCCATCGCTGCCAGCGTATGGTGAGCTTGCTGCCCATCCACCACACCACGACCGCGACCGCGCCCGCGGCAACCTGGTACTGAAAGAACATGGTCAGGCGATTGAGCCCGCGGGTGAAGCCGTCGCCCGTGGGCCCGGTGTGGTAAGGCACGAGGAACGATGCCGCATAGAGCGCCGCCCACACGCCGCACAGGATGAAAATGCCGCTCAGCCGCGCCATGCGTCCACACCTTTCAAGCCGCTTGTTCCTCCGGACCCGCAGATGCATCCCGGCACCGACCCGCTTGGCACAGACACGAGACAGGGGTGAAGCCCCCGTTTTCATGAGAAACCAAGTTGGCTTTCCTGGAACGATGAACAGGTCTTGCAACCCTACGAAAGGTGGGCGATCTGCAAAGCGCGGCAGGCCAATCCCCCGTGCCTTTACCTGGCGCTGTTGCCGGAATGTGACAAGAAGACCCTAGTCGCGGATATCCACCTCCTGCCGCAGCGCGCCGTTCTCTCGATCATAAATCAGGATGCGCCCGTCATCGGTCACCACCGCGTACCAGCCCTCACCTTGCGTGAAGGCGGTGGCGCGCGCGCCCTCGGGCAGGGTGATGGCCTCGGGCAGCGGGGGCAGGGCGGGCCGTTCGGGTTCGGACCAGAAGCGGGTGACAAGCAGCCCGACGATCACTAGAAGCCCGAGGATCATCGTGGCGGTCAGAACCGTGACCAGCCGCGCGAGGAATTTCAGCGTGGCCGGGCTTACCGGCTGAGGGCTTTCGGACATGGCGCAGGACCTGCTCGGCTTTGTCATCGGGGCGGCACCGCCCCCCCGCCTTGATAAGGCGCTGGCGCGCGATGTGCCAGAGGCGGCGGCGCTTTCGCGCACGCGGCTCATGCGGCTGATCGAAGAGGGCGCGGTGCGCGTCAACGGTGACGTGGTCCACGACGCCAAGGCGCGCGTGGCCGAAGGTGACCGCATCGACATCGCCTTGCCCGAGCCGCGCGAGAGTCACATGGAGGCAGAGGCGATCGCGCTCGACATCGCGTTCGAGGATGACGACCTCATCGTGATCGACAAGCCTGCGGGGCTTGTCGTCCACCCGGCCCCTGGCACGCCATCGGGCACGCTGGTCAACGCGCTCCTGCACCATTGCGGCGACCGGCTCTCGGGGGTCGGCGGCGCCCGTCGCCCGGGCATCGTGCACCGCATCGACAAGGACACCAGCGGTCTTCTGGTTGTGGCCAAGACCGACGCCGCCCATCAGGGGCTTGCTGCACAGTTTGCCGCCCACTCGGTCGAGCGCGCCTATCTCGCCATGGTTCACGGTGTCCCCGGTCCGGGTGACCCGCGTCTCGCGGGGTTGGCAGGCGTGCGATTCGAGGCCGATGGCACGCTTGTCATCCGCACCCAGCTTGCCCGCCATCGCACTGACCGGCAGCGGCAGGCGGTGGTGACCAGCGGCGGGCGCCATGCGGTCACGCGCGTGCGGCTGCGCGAGTCGTTCGGCCGGCCACCGGCGGCGTCACTGGTGGAATGCCGGTTGGAGACCGGGCGTACACACCAGATCCGCGTGCACATGGCCCATGTCGGCCTCGGGTTGATCGGCGATCCGGTCTATGGCGGCGCGCGTCGCCTTTCCGTGCGCGCCCTGCCCGAGGGCGCCGCCGAGGCGGCGCGCCACTTCTCCCGGCAGGCCCTGCACGCGGCCAGCCTTGGCTTTCTCCACCCCCTCAGCGGTGCGGCCCTGCGCTTCTCTTCGCCGCTGCCCGACGACATGGCGGCGCTTCTGGACAGCTTGCGCGGAACGGACGATAGCAGGACAGAATGACGTGATCTGTCGACATATTCGCCGGATTTCGCCGGAAAACCCCGGCAGATGCGTTAAAATGAAGTGCGTATCAACTTGATCTCGCGGGCCGATAGCCTAGATCAATGTTAACACCTTATACATGAGGAGGGACACCCGCATGGGCAATTACGCAAATCTCCCGGCCCCGACCCCGGAAGGCGGGCTCAATCGCTATATGCAGGAGATTCGCAAGTTCCCGCTGCTTGAGCCGGAAGAGGAATACATGCTGGCCAAGCGCTGGGTCGAGGAACAGGACACCGAGGCCGCACATCGCATGGTCACAAGCCACCTGCGGCTGGCGGCCAAGATCGCGATGGGCTATCGCGGCTACGGCCTGCCACAGGCGGAGGTGATATCGGAGGCCAATGTCGGTCTCATGCAGGCGGTCAAGCGCTTTGACCCCGAGAAGGGCTTTCGTCTCGCCACCTATGCGATGTGGTGGATCCGTGCCTCGATCCAGGAATACATCCTGCGGTCGTGGAGCCTGGTGAAACTCGGCACTACCTCGGCACAGAAGAAACTGTTCTTCAACCTGCGCAAGGCGAAGGCGCGTATCGGCGCGCTGGAAGAGGGCGATCTGCGCCCCGACACCGTCAAGAAGATCGCCCACGATCTCGGTGTGACCGAGGACGAGGTGATCTCGATGAACCGCCGCATGGCCGGGTCAGACGCCTCGCTCAACGCCACCGTCGGTTCCGAGGGCGAGGGCACGATGCAATGGCAGGACTGGCTTGAGGACGAAGATGCTGACCAGGCCGGCGCCTACGAGGAACAGGATGAATTGCAGGCCCGACGAGAGCTGCTCGCACGGGCGATGGACGTCCTCAACGAGCGCGAGCGCGACATTCTCACGCAACGCCGCCTCAACGAGGAAACGATCACGCTGGAGGATCTCAGCGCGCAATATGATGTCAGCCGCGAGCGGATTCGCCAGATCGAGGTGCGTGCCTTCGAGAAGCTGCAAAAGCGGATGCGCAGCCTCGCGCAGGAAAAGGGTATGTTGACCCCGGCCTGATCCTCTTGGCGCGGGGCGCAACATCACCTATGTGTCGTCTTTGGACGAGGGCGAGTGATGATTGCGATGCGTCGGACGGCAACGACCTATTTTGATCGGTTGGCCCGTATCGCGCTTGCCGGTGTGGTCTTGGTGTTGCTGGCCGCCTGCGCGCCCCGCGTCACCGCAGAACGCGCGGCCCCGCACCCGCAGGCCCGGATCCAGCCGGTCTTCGTGGCGACGGGCCGCGATCTCGACCGGACCGGACCGGTCTTCGGGCAGGAACGGCCCGAGACAATCCGCTATTTCCGCGTCGATATCTCGATCCCGCCGACCCATGAGACCGGCCGCATCGAATGGCCGGAGGGGCCACCCGATGCGGCCACCGATTTCGTCGTCACCGGGACGCAGGTGCATGACGGGCCGCGCACGCTCATCCGCGACATGCGCGCGCGCACAGAGGGGTGCGAGACGCTGCTCTTCGTGCATGGCTACAACAACACCCTGTCCGAGGCGATGTACCGGCTGGCGCAGATCCAGTCGGATTTCAACGTGCCGATGCCGGGGCTGCTGTTTGCCTGGCCCTCGGCGGGCGATCCGCGCGGCTATGTCTACGACCGCGACAGCGTGCTCTATGCGCGCGACGATCTGGAGACGCTGCTGCATGATCTGACGGCGCGCCCGGGCGAGAAGGTCTTTATCCTTGCCCATTCCATGGGCTCGCAACTGGTGATGGAGGCACTGCGCCAGATCGCCCTGCGTGGCGACCGGCAGGTGTTGAGCCGGATCAGCGGCGTGGTGTTGATGTCGCCCGATATCGACCCCGATGTCTTTGACCGGCAGGCGGCGGCGATCAGGCAGCTTCCGCAGCCGTTTCTCATCTTCATCACCAAGGCGGACCGGGTGCTCACACTCTCGGGTCTCGTCACCGGGCGCAAGCCGCGCCTCGGGGTGATCGACGCCGCCGAAAAGGTGCAGCGCGGCGATGTGCAGGTCGTGGATGTCACCGAACTCTCGGATGGCGAGGGCTATAACCATTTCGTGCCGGTCACGTCGCCCGCCGCGATTCGCATGCTCAACGGCATCATCGCGCAGGCGGGGGGCGTGAACAGCGCGTTCCTGCGCGACATGGCGCTGCCTCTGCCCGCCGCCAAATATGTGGAACCTTGAGCGCGATTTGACCCCGACGGCAGGACGGGCCTAAACTGGATACTGCAAGAAAGGAGACGGCCATGGCCGGCGGATGGGCGCGCGATGGCGCGGTAAGTGAACAAATCGAAGCCTCGATTTCAGATGAGCTGGCGCGGCTCAAGGCCCGGGCGCAGCCGCAAGGCGAGAGCCGGACCCATTGTGCGGATTGCGACGAGCCGATCCCCGAGACCCGCCGCACCGCCATCCCGGGCGTCAAGCTGTGCATCGACTGCGCCTCCGATCTGCAGGCGCAGAACCAGCCCCGCGGCGGCATCAATCGGCGCGGGTCGAAGGACAGCCAGTTGAAGTGAGATTGGCCGCGTCGAGATAGGCGCGAACCGCCGTTTGCACATGGCGGAACCGGTCACCGCCCAGATGCTTTCCGCCATACCAGCGGGTCACGATGACGAGGTGCCCGCGGATTTCGTCGCGCTCTAGCATGCGCAGGATCACGTTGCCCGCGCCGCTTTCGCCATCGTCATTCTTGACCGGGCCGGAGCCGAGCAGAAGGCCCCATGTATTATGCGTTGCCTTGGCGAATTTCTTTTGTTTCTTCAGGGTTTTGAGGAGGATTTTGGCCTCTTCCTCCGACGCGCAGGGCGCGCCGGAGACGGCATATTTGGAACCGCGATCAGTAAGGATATTGTCCAGCGTCAGCATTGCGGCGTTGTGCGGGGTTTCTGCGGCTTTCACAATCCCCGCGACGGGTATGCATGTCAGCCCTCCATCGACTCCAACTCGTCGATCATGCCCTCGATCATCGACAGGCCCTTGTTCCAGAACGCCGGGTCCGAGGCATCGAGGCCGAAGGGGGCGAGCAGGTCCTTGTGGTGTTTCGAGCCGCCTGCGCGCAGCATCTCGAAATACCTGTCCTCGAACCCGGCGGGATCTTCCTCGTAAACGGCGTAGAGCGCGTTCACCAGCCCGTCGCCGAAGGCATAGGCGTAGACGTAAAAGGGCGAATGCACGAAATGCGGGATATAGGCCCAGAACGTCTCGTATCCGTCCATGAAATCGAAGGCCGGCCCGAGGCTCTCTGCCTGCACGCTCATCCACAGCGCGCCGATGTCGTCGGGTGTAAGCTCGCCCTCGCGGCGCGCGGCGTGCAGCTTGCACTCGAAATCGTAGAACGCGATCTGGCGTACCAAGGTGTTGATCATGTCCTCGACCTTACCCGCGAGCAGCACCTTGCGCTCGGCGTCGGTCTGCGCCCCGTCGAGCATCCGGCGGAAGGTCAGCATCTCGCCGAAGACGCTGGCCGTCTCGGCAAGCGTCAGCGGAGTCGAGGCCAGAAGCTCGCCCTGTTCCGCGGCGAGCCGCTGATGCACGCCGTGGCCCAGCTCATGGGCGAGGGTCATCACGTCGCGCGGCTTGCCGAGGTAGTTGAGCATCACGTAGGGGTGTGCGTCGGTCACGGTGGGGTGGGCAAAGGCGCCCGGCGCCTTGCCGGGCTTTACGCCGGCGTCGATCCAGCCCTTCTCGAAGAACGGCTCTGCCAGTTCGGCCATGCGCGGATCGAACCCTGCATAGGCCGCCGTCACCGTCTCGCGCGCCTCGTCCCACGGGATGGTGCGCGGCGCTTCCAGCGGCAGCGGCGCGTTGCGGTCCCAGACCTGCATCCGATCGAGCCCCAGCCACTTGCGCTTGAGCTCGTAATAGCGGTGGGACAGGCGCGGGTAGGCGCCCACCACCGCGGCGCGCAGCGCCTCGACCACCTCCGGCTCCACATCGTTCGAAAGGTGCCGCCCGGTCTGTGCCGTGGGCATCCCGCGCCAGCGGTCGAGCACCTCCTTTTCCTTGGTGGTGGTGTTGTGTACGCGGGCGAAGGTGCGCAGGTTCTCGCCCAGCACGCGCGCCAGTTCACGCGCCGCCGCCTCGCGTTTTGCGCGGTCGTGATCGGTAAGCAGGGTGAGCGTGGCCTCGATCCCCATTTCCTCGCCCTCGACGGTGAAGGTGAGCCCCGCGATGGTCTCGTCAAAGAGCCGCTCCCACGCGTCGCCCACCACGCCCAGGTCGTGGAGGAATTTCTCCAGCTCGTCGGAAAGCTGGTAGGGCTTCATCGCGCGGATGCGGCGCAGCACCGGCGCGTAGCGTGCAAGCTCGGCGTTCTTGTCATACATCGCCTTCAGCGCGTCCTCGTCGAGCCGGTTGAGCTCGAGCGAGAAGAACACCAGCGGCGTGGTGAAGCGGGTGATCTTTTCCTGGCAGTCGGAGAGGAATTTCGCCCGCGCGGAATCGGTCGTCTGCTGGTAGTAGCGCAGCCCGGCGAAGGACATGACGCGCCCCGCTACCCGGCTGATCGCCTCGTCGCGGCGGATGCACTCGAGCAGGCCGTCAGCATCGAGGTTGGCCAGCTTGCCCTCGTAGTCGGCGGCGAAGCTTGCGCATTCTGTCTCTAGCCAGTCGAGATCGCGGGCCAGTTCGGGCGCGTCCGCGCCGCTATAGAGATCGCTCAGGTCCCATTCCGGCAGGCGGCCCAGATCCTTGCCCCCGGCGGTGGTGTTGGCATCGTGGACGGGAAAGGGAAGCGTGCGCATGGGGGAAACCTCGACTGTTGATGGAACCCAGACATATGCGGGGCCTCGGTGCGGCTCAACCCCGCTTCGCGCGCTCAGCCGTACTGCACCAGCCGGTGCCGCATCACCCGCGCGGCCAGATCGGTGGCGAGACAGGCCCCGTGCCCGCGGCGCAATAGAGACCTTGAGCCGTGACACGCAAGACCATGCCGCGATGATAGGCCGTGTCATGCCCTTGCACAGTCCCGCCCGCCGTCTATTCTGCACGCGACTGCGCAACAGGAGGGATGACATGCGGTTTGCACGCTTTGGGGATCGGGGGCAGGAGCGCCCCGCCGTGCTCGATGCCGAGGGACGGCTGAGGGACCTGTCGGGCGTGGTGCCCGATCTCGCGGGCGAGGTGCTCGGGTCGCTGCCGCGGCTCAACCCCGAGGCGCTGCCGCTTGTGCCGGGCGCGCCCCGACTGGGGCCGCCGGTGAGTGGCATCGGCAAGATCGTGGGCATCGGGCTAAATTACAGCGACCACGCCGCAGAGCTCGGTGCCGAGCCGCCGGCCGAGCCGGTGGTGTTCCTCAAGGCGCTGACCGCACTTGGCGGCCCCTACGACCCGGTGGTGATGCCACGCGGCTCGGCCAAGACCGATTGGGAGGTGGAACTCGGCATCGTCATCGGCCGGCGGGCGAAATACGTGGATCAGGCCCGGGCGCTCGGGCATGTCGCGGGCTACACCATCGTCAATGACGTGTCAGAACGCGCGCTGCAACTCGAGGGGTCGGGGCAGTGGACCAAGGGTAAGAGCTGCGACACGTTCGCGCCAGTCGGGCCGTGGCTCGTCACCCCCGACGAACTGGACGATGTGCAAGGGCTCGATCTTGCCACCGAGGTGAATGGCGAGCGGATGCAGACCGGCAACACGTCGCGGATGATCTTCGGCGTGGCCGAGATCGTGTCCTACCTGAGCGCGATCATGACACTCGAGCCCGGTGACGTGATCGCCACCGGCACGCCGCCGGGCGTGGGCGTGGGCCACAAGCCGCCGCGCTTCCTGTCCGCGGGCGACGAGATGGTGCTGCGCATCACAGGACTGGGCGAGCAGCGGGTGACGGTGCAGGCCGAGGGGTAGCGGGCAGGATACATGGCGGACATGAGGGCGCTTGTGGGCGAAGTTGGCCTTGAGCGGACCCTCACAGCTTGGTGCCAATGCGCGGAGTAAAGGCGCGTTCACGCGCCGCCGCGCAGCGCCCGACCGCCCCCCAGGCGGGCGCTTGTGTGACGTCTAACTCCACACAATTGTTGCAGTATTTGGTACCATAAAGCGAGGATCACACCCGTTTGAGCGCCCACCCGCGGTCGGGCGCTGCGCGGCACCTCGACCGTTGCATGGAATGGCAGGAACAGGCCAAGCGCGCTTTTCTCGCAGACGGCGGTGCCTTCTGCGCCTCACGCCGCCGCTGCGCCGTTCCCTGGCCCGTCGTAAAAGTCGCAGATCATCTCGAACAGCCGCGTCTGCACGGCGGGCGTGTCCATCAGCGTTTCGTGCCGCCCGCCCGGAACAATCTCCAGTCGCCCGCCGGGCCAGCGCGCCAAGCGGTCGTGTATACGGCCCACATCCACGATTTCCTCGTCGCTGCCCACAATCGTCAGGCAGGGCAGCGCGGGCGAGGGACGCGCCGCCAGCGTCCGCATCTCTCGCAGGGCCTCGTGCAGCCAGCGCAGGCTCGGGCCGCCGATACCCAGCTCCGGGTGCGCCTCGATCTGCCGGGCCATGTAATCCCACATTTCGCGGTCATTGGTGAGCTTGTTGGTCTCGAACGGCTCGCTCAGCACGTAATGCTCGCCCGCGGTGCTTGGCGCGTAGACATGGCCAAGTCCAAGCCGCCGCAACCCCCAGGCCAGCGACCACGCGAAGGGACGCAGCGCAGAACCCATGTGAATCCCCCACATCGGTCCGGAAAAGACAACGCTCCGCACGTCCAGCCCATCCATCACCGCGCGCAGCCCGATGCACCCACCCATCGAATGCGCCAGCAGGTGCCAGGGTCGCGGCAGGTCGAGCGCGCGCGCCGCCCCGATCATCGCCTCCACGTCTTGCTGGTAGTCCGAGAAATGCAGCACGTGTCCGGCCATCGCATCGCCAGTGAGCCGGTCCGCCAGCCCCTGCCCGCGCCAGTCCACCGTCAGCGTGGCTAATCCTCGTGATGCGAAGTGCTGCGCCGCGCGCCCGTATTTCTCGACATATTCGGTGCGCCCCGGAAACAGCAAAACCGTGCCCGCCGCCGCCTCGCGGTGCCACAGCCCCACGCGGATGCGCACGCCATCCCGCGCCTGAAGCCACCACGCGGCCCCGTTATCGGGGCCGTCGGCAACCTGCGCGAAGAGCGGGGCTGCCTTCATCAGGCGAGGACGCTGCCGAGCTTCATCGCCATGCCCATGTCGCCATCCACCGAAAGCCGCCCCGACATGAACGCGGCGGTGGGATCGAGATCGCCTGCGAGGATCGATTCGAACGTGTCGGCGTCGGCGCTCAGCGTCACGTCGGTGTCGTCATCGGCGGCGCGCGCGCCATCGCTGTCCATCACGATGCTGCCCTCGCCCTCGATCACGAACTTGGCCGATCCGTCGAACCCGTCGCTGCCCATCTTCTCGTTAAGAGCCTTGACCGCGGCTTCAATCACGTCGCTCATCTGGTTCATCCTTTCACGATTGCGATGACGGGGCTTTCGCTCCCGGCATTCCGCGCTACACTGAACCCGTTATGAGAGACAGGCTTCGATATCTCAACCATACCGTTGCGGCACTGCTTGCGCTGGTCATGTTTTCCATACCCGCGACGGCCGCCGAGACCCGCCTCGACACGCTGTTTTCGCAGCTTGAGGATGCCGCGCCCGAAGAGGCGCGCCGCATCGCCTCCGAGGTCGAGCTGGAATGGGCAAAATCAGGTTCGCCGGCGATGGACCTGCTCTTGCGGCGCGGCAAGGACGCGCTCGAGGCCGACGACATGGAAATGGCAGTCGAGCATTTGAGCGCCGCGATCGACCACGCACCCGGCTTTGCGGAGGCATGGCACTTGCGCTCGGTCGCGTTCTTTCGGCAGGAGCACTATGGTCTGGCCCTCAACGATCTCGCGCAGGTGCTCGCGCTCGAGCCGCGCCACTTCAACGCGCTCTTCGGCATGGGCCGGGTGTTCGAGGAGACCGGGCGTGCGGCGCTCGCGCACGAAGCTTTCGAGCGATCGCAGGCTATACATCCGCATCACGAGGCCGTAAGCGAGGCGCTGGAAAGGGTGTCGCGCGAAATGGGCGGCACCGACCTCTGAACGGCAATCCAGGGCAATAGAACGGGGGGCGCATGTCCGAGCAGTCGAGAACCGTCGCGGTTCTGGGCCCCACCAATACCGGAAAGACCCATTACGCGATCGAGCGGATGCTGGGCTACCGCACTGGCATCATCGGCCTGCCGCTGCGCCTGCTGGCGCGCGAGGTCTATGACCGGATCGTGGCTGTGCGCGGCCCGTCTGTGGTGGCGCTCGTCACCGGCGAGGAGCGCATCGTTCCGCCGCGGGCGCAATACTGGGTTTGCACGGTCGAGGCGATGCCCGAAGGGATGGGGACCGATTTCGTCGCTGTGGACGAGATCCAGCTGTGCGCCGATCCCGAGCGCGGCCACGTCTTTACCGACCGGCTGCTCAGGATGCGTGGCCTGCGTGAGACGCAGTTCCTGGGCAGCCACACCATGCGCCACGTCATTGCCGAGCTTGTGCCGGGGGTGGAGTTTCTCAGCCGCGCGCGTATGTCGCAGCTTGTCTATACCGGGCCGCGCAAGGTCTCGCGCCTGCCAGCGCGCAGCGCCATCGTCGGGTTCTCGGTGGAAAACGTCTATGCCATCGCCGAGCTGATCCGGCGGCAGAAGGGCGGTGCGGCGGTGGTGATGGGCGCGCTCAGCCCCCGCACCCGCAATGCGCAGGTCGAACTCTACCAGAACGGCGACGTGGATTACCTCGTGGCCACCGACGCCATCGGCATGGGGCTCAACCTCGATATTGACCACGTCGCCTTTTCCGCGCTGTCAAAATTCGACGGGCGGCGGATGCGCGCGTTGTTCCCTCACGAGCTTGGCCAGATCGCCGGACGTGCGGGACGGGGGATGCGCGACGGCAGCTTCGGTGTCACCGGCGAAGCGCCCGACCTGGAGCCGGCGCTTGCGGAGGCGATCACCGATCACCGCTTCGCCCCGGTGCGCCGTCTCGAATGGCGCAACGCGCGGTTGGCTTTCGGCTCACCCGAGGTTCTTATCGACTCGCTCGAGGCGCGCCCGGAACACACCCTGCTTTCTCGCGGGCGCGAGGCAGATGATCTTGCCGCCCTCCGCTCGCTCTCGGAGGTGCCGGACGTGCGCGCCCGCGCCAGCGATGCGTGCGCTGTGCGGCTGTTGTGGGATGTCTGTCGCATCCCCGACTTTCGCGGCATCAGTGCCACCGAGCACGCCAGCCTGCTGGAGCGCATATTTTGCGACCTGCACGAGCTTGGCCGCGTGCCCGACGACTGGCTGGCCACGCAGATCCGGCGAATCGACCGCACCGATGGCGATATCGACACGCTGTCAAAGCGGCTCGCGCATATCCGTACTTGGACCTATGTGGCGCAGCGCAAGGGCTGGGTTGATGACGAAACCCATTGGCGCGAGGCGACACGCGCGGTAGAAGACCGCCTGTCAGACGCGCTTCACGGCGCGCTGACCCAGAGATTCGTGGACCGGCGCACATCCGTTTTGATGCGGCGGCTCAAGCAGAAGGAGGCCATGGTGGCCGAAGTGAACGATCAGGGCGCGGTCAGCGTCGAGGGCGAATTCGTAGGGCGGCTCGAAGGGTTCCGCTTCATCCGCGACAAGGCTGCTGCCGGGCAGGAAGCGCGCACGCTGCAACAGGCGAGCCTCGCTGCGCTCGCCCCCCATTTCCACCTCAAGGCGGACCAGTTCTACAACGCGCCCGATACCATGATCGATTTCACCGAGCAGGGCGGGCTGATGTGGGGCAACGAGGCGGTTGGCAAGCTCACTGTCGGCTCCGATCCGCTCAGGCCGCAGGCTGTGGCGTTCGTCGATGACGAGGCGGGTGCAGAGGTTGCGGCCAAGGTGCAGCGCCGCTTGCAACATTTCATCGACCGCAAGGTCGCCACCCTGTTCGAGCCGCTGATGGCCATGAGTCGCGACGAGGCTCTCACGGGCCTTTCGCGCGGCTTCGGCTTCCGGCTGGTCGAGGCGATGGGGGTACTTCCGCGCGGCGATGTGGCCGAGGAGGTCAAGGCGCTCGACCAGGAGGCGCGCGGGCTCTTGCGCAAGCACGGGGTGCGCTTCGGCCAGTTCACCGTGTTCCTGCCCGCGCTGCTAAAGCCCGCACCAACGCGGCTGCGGCTGGTGCTGTGGTCGCTCAGCAATGGGCTCGACACCTTCCCCGAGGCGCCGCCGCCGGGGCTGGTGACGGTGCCTGCCGATACGACCGCGCCGCAGGGCTATTTCGCGATGGCGGGCTACCGCGCCGCGGGCGAACGGGCGATTCGCATCGACATGCTGGAGCGGCTCGCCGACATGCTGCGCAGCGCCGATGGGCGCGCCGGGTTCGAGGCAACGGCGGATATGCTGTCCATCACCGGCATGACGCTGGAGCAATTCGCGGGGCTGATGCAGGGGCTGGGCTACCGCGCGGAGCGCGGCGAGCGCGAAAAGGTCAAGCCGGTGGATCAGGCCGTGGCCGAGGCCCCCGCCGATGCCGCAATCGCCGCCGAAGAGACCCCGGCAGAGTCCGTCGCCGATGCCGTCGAGCAGATCGCGGATGAGGGCGAGGCTCCCGTTGCCGCCGAACCGCCGCAGCCTGAGCCCGAAGGCACCCCCGAGATCGCGGAGACGCCCGAGGAAGAGGTCGTCCCGGGCGAAACGCCCGAGGTGGCAGAGCCGGAGATCGAGGTCTATTACACTTTCACCTGGGCCCCGCGCGGCAATCGCCCTGCAAAGGGCGCGCGCAGCAAGCCGCAGGGTAAACCCAAGGGCAAGGGTGGTCCCAAGGGAAAACCGCGCGACGAGCGCGCAAAGTCCTTCAGCGCCAAGCCCGAAAAGAAGGATCGAATCGACCCCGACAACCCCTTTGCCGCGGCTCTGATGGGGCTCAAGGACAAGAGCTGAGCGTGGCCCCAAGCGCCGACCGGTCCCGCCTCGACAAGTGGCTCTGGCATGCGCGTTTTTTCAAGACGCGCGGGCTTGCCGCCGGGCAGGTCTCTGGCGGGCATGTCCGTGTCAATGGCACCCGCGCCGCCAAGCCTGCACAGCAGGTCGGCCCCGGCGATGTGCTCACCTTTGCGCAGGGCACGCAGGTGCGCGTGGTGCGCATCATCGCGTCCGGCACGCGCCGCGGCCCCGCCGCCGAGGCGCGCACGCTCTACGAGGACATCACCCCACCCGCGCCGAAGGACGCTGACCCTCCCAACCCGCGCTACGAGGGAAAGGGACGCCCCACCAAGCGCGACCGCCGCAAACTCTTCCCAGATGGGTCCGGCCCGCTTGAATGATCCCGCACTCTGGACTAGGTCACACCCGAAACGCCGCACACCCGGCAAGAACGTGAGACACCCATGACCTATATCGTCACCGACAACTGCATCGCCTGCAAATACACGGACTGTGTCGAGGTCTGCCCCGTGGACTGTTTCTATGAGGGCGAGAACATGCTGGTGATCCATCCCGATGAATGCATCGACTGCGGTGTGTGCGAGCCCGAGTGCCCCGCCGACGCGATCCGCCCCGATACCGAGCCGGAAATGGAGCCGTGGGTCGAGTTCAACCGCAAGTATTCCGAGCAATGGCCGGTCATTGTCACCAAGAAAGACCCGCTGCCCGAGGCCGAGGAGCGCGACGGTGAGACCGGCAAGTTGGACAAGTATTTCTCCGAAAGCCCGGGTGAGGGCGGCTGAACGGGGCGATTCGCAACGCCATGCGCGGCGGTGCCCTCCGTCCTGTCGCGTCATGTTCACCAAGCGTTTGACGAATAACGTCAAAACCACGCCAATCGGCGCACGCTCTTTCATGAGAGCGGTTTTTGTGTTATGTTCTGAGTTCGTAAAACAAGATGTGCTTGAAACCGGCTCCACCTCACCTGCTGCCGGGGTGGAAAATCTATGACAAAGGACACATAAACCCGATCCTGGAAGGGTCGCGGCTTGTGCCCTTTTCTGTGTCGGACGGCGCGCTGCAAGGAAAGAACCGTATGTCGAAAGCTAGGAAGACCGAGTTTCGCCCCGATGACTACGTCGTATACCCCGCGCACGGCGTGGGCCAGATCATCTCGATCGAGGAACAGGACGTTGCGGGCCTCACGCTCGAGCTGTTCGTGATTTCCTTCGAGAAGGACAAGATGACGCTGCGTGTGCCCACCAACAAGGCCACCGAGATCGGGATGCGCAGCCTGTCGAGCCCCGATGTCATCTCCAAGGCGATGACCACGCTCAAGGGCAAGGCGCGGGTCAAGCGGGCGATGTGGTCGCGCCGCGCGCAGGAGTATGAGCAGAAGATCAATTCCGGCGATCTCATCGCCATTGCCGAGGTCGTGCGCGACCTGCACCGCAGCGACGATCAGCGCGAGCAGAGCTATTCCGAGCGCCAGCTCTACGAGGCTGCGCTCGAGCGGCTGACCCGCGAGGTCGCGGCGGCGTCCGGCGGCGACGAGGTGCAGGCCGCTCGCCAGGTGGACGAGGTGCTCATCTCGCGCGCCGCCTGAGTGGCATCGCATCAGGTAATTGGCCGCGTCCGTGAGGGCGCGGCCTTTTTCATGGTGGGGTGCGCAATCTCAGGGTAGCAGGCACATGAGCGCGGCGATCTCGGCAACCTGTTGCGCTGCGCCAAGGATGTCGCCGGTCTGCCCGCCGATTCTTGCCCGGGCCAGCCGCGCCACCACCAGCGCCGCCAGCGCAGCCGCCGCCACCGCCGCGACACCCGCCATGCCCTCGAAAGCCACCGCCGTCACGCTCGCCATCGCCGCCGCCAGCAGCACCGTGGTCCGGGACGGGCGGCCCTGCGCCTGCGCCAGTCCGTCCGCGCGGGCGTGGGGCAGGGTGGCCATCACTCCAGCCATCGCCGCGCGCGACACCATCGCAGCGACGATCAGCGCTGCGGTCGCCGCTAGTGCCCCGCCGGCGAAGATTAGCGCCAGTGTCACGGCCCGCAGGCCGAGGCTCAGCACCAGGGCGATCACCCCGTAGCTGCCGATCCGGCTGTCGCGCATGATCTCCAGCCGCCTCTGCTGTGTCCAGCCACCCCAGAGCCCGTCGGCGGTATCGGCAAGCCCGTCCTCGTGCAGCCCGCCGCTCAGCATGACCAGTGCCCCGAGTGCCGCCAGCGCTGCCACCGGCGCGGGCAGGCCCAGTGCCAGCGCCGCGCCCCCTGCGAGCGCTGAAAGCCCGCCCAGCACCGCCCCGGCCAGCGGCCACGCCCACGCTGCGCGCGAGCCGCGAGATGTGTCGCCTGCCGGCACCGGCAGCCGCGTGAGCAGCCCGACGGAGAGTGCGAGATCGGACGGGTGGAGGAGCATACTCTCGCGGTCGGTCTCTGACATGGTCGCGGCCTTTTCGGGCTGTGGTCGGGGCACCTTTCGCGATACAGAAGGGCGCGATCACTTGCAACGAGGCCGCCATGTCCGCCCCCTTCGCCACGCTCTCAGACCTTGCCGCCCTGCTACGCGATCTGCCCGGTCCCGACGCGGAGGCCATCGTCGCGGCGCGGGCGCGCGACGCGACACTCACCAAACCGCCCGGCGCCCTTGGACGGCTCGAGGAGGTGGCGGCGTGGTATTGCGGCTGGCGTGGCGATCCGCGTGCGCGGGTGCAGCGCCCGCAGGTGGTGGTCTTTGCCGGCAATCACGGGGTGGTGGCGCAGGGCGTCTCGGCCTTTCCGGCCGAGGTGACCGCGCAGATGGTCGCCAATTTCGAGGCGGGCGGCGCGGCGGTGAACCAGTTGGCCGGGGTGGTCGGTGCGCGGCTCGACGTGCGCGCGCTCGATCTTGACCGGCCCACCGGCGATATCGCGACCGGACCGGCCATGTCCGAGGCCGAGTGCGTCGCGGCGCTGGCGGTGGGCTGGGACGCTGTCGATCCGCTGACCGACCTGTTTGTCGCGGGCGAGATGGGCATCGGCAACACCACCCCCGCCGCCGCCATCGCGCTGGCGCTTTATGGCGGCACGGCGGCGGATTGGACGGGGCGCGGTACCGGGCTCGACGATGCGGGGCTCGCGCATAAGGCGCGCGTGGTCGCGCGTGCAGTGGCGGCCAACCCGATGCGCGGCGGGCTCGCCGTGCTGGCCGCGCTCGGGGGGCGGGAACTGGCGGCGATGGCCGGGGCGATCGCGCGGGCACGGACGCTGCGTATCCCGGTGCTGCTCGACGGTTTCATCTGCACCGCCGCCGCCGCCTGCCTCGAGACCGAGGCGCGCGGCGCGCTCGACCACGCGCTCGCCGCCCATGTCAGCGCCGAGCCGGGCCACGCGCTATTGCTCGACCGCCTGGGCAAGGCACCGCTGCTGTCGCTGGGCCTGCGGCTGGGCGAGGGCTCGGGCGCGGTGCTGGGCATGGGCGTGGTACAGGCGGCGCTGGCCTGCCATTCCGACATGGCGAGTTTCGCCGAGGCCGGGATTGACGGCGCACCTGACCCCGACGCTTGAGCGAGCGGGACCGGGCGGGTGACCTGTGAGTGAAGGCGCCCGTGATGCCTCAGCTCCCGCCGTCCCCCTCGATCAGCGCCGCGATAATCGCCTTGGCGCTCTTCGAATCCCAATGGGCGTCGCCTTGCAGGCGGGCGATCTCACGGCCCTGCGGATCCAGGATCACCGTGATGGGCAGGCCGAAGATGCCCATTTGACGCGCAAGCGCGCTCTTGGGGTCGCGGTGGAGGGGGAGGTTGTCCACCCCGATCTCGTCGAAGAACGCCTTCATCGCCGGGGGTGGGTTGCGTCCCGTCGCGATGGTGACGATCTCGAAGTCGTCGCTGCCCATCTCGGCCTGCAAGTTCGACAGCATCGGCATTTCCACCCGGCAGGGTGCGCACCACGTGGCCCAGAAATTGACCACGACATGGCGGCCCTGGTAATCGGCGAGCGTGGCCGAGGAGCCGTCTTCGTGCTCGAATTCGACTTGCGGGGCGGGTTTGGGGGCAGAATGGAACATGAGTTTCTTCATGTCCCCCTCGCGCAGCGCCTCGAGTGCTGCGGTATCGGCCATCGCGGCATTTGCACCGAGCGCGAGGCCCATATAAAGGACGATCCCGAGAAGACGTTTCATAGTTCCCTCCAAAGGGCCGAAAAAATGACCGACACGACCTCGAACCAGATGTGGGGCGGCCGCTTTGCCGACGGGCCGGACGCGATCATGGAGGCAATTAATGCCTCGATCTCGTTCGACAAGCGGCTCGCGGCGCAGGACATCGCCGGATCGCGTGCCCATGCCGCCATGCTGGCCGCCACGGGTATCGTCAGTGATAGGGATGCAAGCGCGATGAGGGAAGGGCTCCTCACGGTCTTGTCAGAGATCGAGGCCGGGGATTTCACCTTTTCCACCGCGCTGGAGGATATCCACATGAACGTGGAGGCGCGACTCAAGGACCTGGTTGGCCCTGCCGCCGGGCGGCTGCACACGGGGCGCAGCCGCAACGATCAGGTGGCGACCGATTTCCGCCTCTGGGTGCGCGATCAGCTCGACGCCGCAGATGGCGCGCTGGTTCGGCTCATGCGCGCGCTGGTCGCACAGGCCGAGGCGGGGGCTGACTGGGTGATGCCGGGGTTTACCCATCTGCAAACCGCGCAGCCGGTGACATGGGGCCATCACATGATGGCCTATGTCGAGATGTTCGGGCGTGACTTGGGCCGCGTGCGGGATGCCCGTGCGCGGATGAACGAATGCCCCTTGGGCGCGGCGGCGCTGGCGGGGACGTCCTTTCCGATCGACCGGCAGATGACGGCAAAAGAGCTGGGCTTCGACCGTCCCTGCGCCAACTCGCTCGACGCTGTGAGCGATCGGGATTTCGCGCTGGAGTTCCTGGGCGTGGCAAGCATCTGCGCCATGCACCTGAGCCGCTTTGCCGAGGAACTGGTGATCTGGTCTTCGGCGCAGTTCCGGTTTGTCGCGCTCAGCGACCGGTTCTCGACCGGCTCCTCGATCATGCCGCAGAAGAAAAACCCCGACGCCGCTGAATTGCTCCGCGCCAAGGTGGGGCGCATCTTTGGTGCGAACGTGGCGTTGATGATGGTGATGAAGGGGCTGCCCTTGGCCTATTCCAAGGACATGCAGGAGGACAAGGAACAGGTGTTCGACGCCGCCGACAACCTGATGCTGGCACTCGCGGCGATGGAGGGGATGGTGCGCGACATGGCGGCGCAGAAGGGTAACCTGGAGGCCGCCGCCGGTGCGGGCTTTTCCACCGCCACGGACCTCGCCGACTGGCTGGTGCGGGTGCTGGACATGCCGTTCCGCGAGGCGCATCACGTCACCGGCAGCCTCGTGGCCCGCGCCGAGGCGAAGGGATGCGACCTGCCAGATCTCAGTCTAGAAGAGATGCAGGCGGTGCATGGCGAAATCACCGCGTCGGTCTATGATGTCCTTGGCGTGCACAACTCGGTGGCGTCAAGGACGAGCTATGGCGGCACCGCCCCCGACCAGGTGCGCGCGCAGGTGGCACGGTGGAAGGAGCGTTTGGCATGAGGCGGATCGTGGCGTTTCTGATGGCTTTTTCCATCCTGGGGGCCTGCGGCGCAGAGGGGCCGCCGGTGCGCCCGACGCTCAGCACGACGGTCAGCGCGAGCTCGGGCGGAGTGTATGGCGGCGTGCGCACCGGGCTGCGCGTGGGCGGCGTCGACCTGGGTGTCGGAGTCGGGCTGTGAGATGGCTGTGGCTCGCGCTGGCGCTGTGGGGCGCGGTGCACCCGATGTCGTGGTTCCTGGTGTGGTTCAACGCCAATGGCTACGACCTGATGGCGATGGTGGCCGCCTGGCACGCCAACGCGGCGACGAGCGGGTTGGTCTGGGATCTGACCATCGCCGCCGTGGCGTTGACCATCTGGGCCGTGGTCGAGAGCGTAGCGGAGCGGCGCTGGCTTGGACTTCTGGCGATCCCGGCCACTTTCGGGATCGGGGTGAGTTGCGGACTGCCGCTCTACCTCTTCCTGCGCAGCCTGCGACAGGCGTGAGGATTCTGGATATTTCTAGCAAGATGAAGCGGGGCTAGGCGTGGATCATTTTCTCTATCGTGGCGGCGTGCTTCACGCCGAGGACGTGCCGCTGCCGGAGATCGCCGCGGCGGTGGGAACGCCGTTCTATTGCTATTCCACCGCGACGCTCACCCGGCATTTCCGTCTGTTCGACGAGGCGCTCGACGGGGTGGATCATCTCGTGTGCTATGCCATGAAGGCGGCGAGCAATCAGGCGATCCTCAAGACGCTTGCGGGCCTCGGTGCGGGGATGGATGTGGTCTCTGGCGGGGAGTACGCGCGCGCCCGCGCGGCGGGCGTGCCGGGCGAGCGGATCGTGTTTTCCGGTGTCGGCAAGACGCGGGACGAGATGCGCCTGGCGCTGGAAGGCGGCGTCCGGCAGGTCAATGTCGAGAGCGAGCCGGAGTTGCACGCGCTGAGCGAGGTGGTGACGGGCCTCGGGCTGAGCGTGCCGATTGCGGTGCGCGTGAACCCGGACGTGGACGCCAAGACACACGCCAAGATCGCCACCGGCAAGAGTGAGAACAAGTTTGGCATTCCGATTGCCCGCGCCCGCGAAGTTTATGCCGAGGCCGCAGCCCTGCCGGGAATCGAGGTGGTGGGGATCGACGTGCACATCGGCAGCCAACTCACCGATCTGGAGCCGTTCCGGCTGGCCTATCGCAAGGTCGCGGAACTGACGGATGTCTTGCGCGCCGATGGCCACGACATCCGCCGGCTCGATCTGGGCGGCGGTCTTGGCATCCCCTATACCCGCTCTAACGAGGCGCCGCCCCTGCCGGTGGAATACGGGGCGATGATCCGCGAGGAACTGGGCCATCTTGGCTGCGAGATCGAGATCGAACCGGGGCGGCTCATCGTCGGCAACGCGGGGATATTGGTGAGCCGGGTCATCTACCTGAAATCCGGCGAGGGGCGCGATTTCCTCATCCTCGACGCGGCGATGAATGATCTCATTCGCCCTGCCATGTATGATGCGCATCACGATATCGTGCCTGTGATCGAGCCTGCGCCGGGCGTAGGACAAACGCCTTATGACGTGGTCGGGCCGGTCTGCGAGTCGGGCGATACCTTCGCGCGGGGCCGGATGCTGCCGCCGCTGACCGAGGGCGATCTCGTGGCGTTCCGCAGCGCAGGGGCCTATGGCGCGGTCATGTCCAGCGAATACAACACGCGGCCGCTCATCCCGGAAATTCTGGTCAATGAGCGTGACTTTGCCGTGATCCGTGCGCGGCCGACCTTTGACGAAATGATAAATCGCGATACCATCCCCGAATGGCTCTGACGCGGCGGTCGCGCCGGGCCTGAAAGGAACGGTTTCGCGGATGTCCCGACCGAGCGATCCTCTGGCAACGGCGATGGCGCGGCTGCGTCTGCCGCTCGGCCTCACCTGGGCCGGGTTGCTGGCCGAACGGGTTGTGCGGGCCTTCTGGCCGCTGCTGAGCCTGTTGGCCGTGGTGGCGGGCGGGGTGTTCCTCGGTCTGTACGAGCATGCGTCTCCCATCGTATTTCAGGTCGGTGCCGCGACGTTCGCGCTCGCCGCTCTGGCGCTTGGGCTTCGCGGGTTCTTGCGGCTGCGCTGGCCGCGACGGGCAGAGGCGGTGGCCCGGCTCGACGCATCGCTCGATGGGCGACCCCTGGCCGCGCTCGGGGATGCGCAGGCGATCGGCAGCGACGATGCCGCCTCTGCCGCCCTGTGGCGGGCGCACCAGGCGCGCATGGCCACGCGCGCGGCGGGCGCGCGGCACGTCCCGCCCGATCTGCGGCTGGCGCGGTTCGATCCCTATGGCCTGCGTCATATTGCGCTGCTGGTGCTGGTGATCGGCCTTGTCTTCGGCTCGGTCTGGCGCGCGGGTACGGTGGCGCAACTGGGCCCCGCTGGCGGGAGCGGCGCGGCGCTGGCGCAGGGACCGGCGTGGGAGGGCTGGATCGAGCCGCCGCGCCATACTGGCATGCCGAGCCTCTATCTTGCCGATCAGAAGGACGTGATCCATGCGCCGGTGGGCAGCGAGGTAACGCTGCGGTTCTACGGCGCGGAGGGTGCGCTCAGCCTGCACGAGACCGCCTCTGGCGGGGACGAGGATACGGGGCCGAAGACGGGCCCCGAGCAGAGCTTCGAGATCGCGCAGGACGGTGTACTGCGCATCGACGGCCCGGGCGGGCGCGGCTGGCAGGTGGAGGCCGTCGCCGACGCCGCACCACAGGTGGCGGTGCTCGACTCGGAGGCGCGGACGAGCTTTGAAGGGCAGATGAGCCAGCCTTTCGAGGCGCGCGACGATTACGGTGTGACCGGTGGCCAAGCGGTGATCGCGCTCGACATGGAGCGCGTTGCGCGCCGTCACGGCCTTGCCGTCGAGCCCGAGCCGCGCGCGCCCATCCGGCTCGACCTGCCGCTGCCGATGATGGGCGACGGGGCCGAGTTTACCGAGACCCTGATCGCCAACCTGTCCCAGCATCCCTGGGCGCATCTGCCGGTGACGTTGCGGATGACGGTGACGGATGCGATCGGGCAGGAAGGGCAGTCCGACCCGACGGAGATGACCCTCCCGGCGCGGCGCTTCTTCGATCCGCTCGCGGCTGCGGTGATCGAGCAGCGGCGCGATCTGCTGTGGAGCCGGGACAACGCCACGCGGGTGGCGCAGGTGCTACGCGCGATTTCCTACGAGCCGACCGACGGGCTCTTCCGATCGAGCGGAACCTACCTGCAACTGCGCGTCATCCTGCGGCGGCTCGAGGCGATGGTGGCAGCGGGCGGCCCCGATGAGGCCGGGCGCGACAAGATCGCGCAGGCGCTATGGGATCTCGGGGTGCTGATCGAGGATGGCGATGTCGGCGACGCGCTCGAGCGGATGCGCGCGGCGCAGGAGCGGCTGAGCGAGGCGATGAAGAACGGCGCGAGCGAGGACGAGATCGCCCGCCTCATGCAGGAATTGCGCGACGCCACCCAGGATTACCTGCGCCAGAAGATGCAGCAGGCCCAGCGCGAGGACGAGAACGGCGGCGATCAGCAGAGCGCCGAGAACTCCATGCGTATGTCCCAGCAGGATTTGCAGGACATGATGGACCGCATTCAGGAGCTGATGGAGCAGGGCCGCTTTGCCGAGGCGCAGCAGGCGCTGGAGGAATTCCAGCGCATGATGGAGAACATGCAGGTCACGCAGGGGCAGCAGGGCGGCTCGGAGGGCCAACAGGCGATGGAAGGGCTTTCCGAGACGCTGCGCGAACAGCAGGGCCTTTCGGATCAGGCGTTCCGCGACCTGCAGGAACAGTTCAACCCCGACGCGCGAAGCGGCCAGTCGCAGCAGAACGAGGGCCGCTCGGGCGGCGAGGGTCGCGGGCAGAGCCATGACGGCCAGCAGGGTCAGGGCGACGGCGGCGCGCGCTCGGGCGGCGAGGGCGCGGACCGGCGTGAGCAGGCCGGTGAGGGCGAGGGCGGATCGCTCGCTGACCGGCAGGAAGCATTGCGCCGGGAGCTTGAACGGCAGCGCGGTGGGCTTCCGCAACTCGGCGGCGAAGCGGGTGATGCGGCGCGCGAGTCGCTTGAGCGTGCGGAGCGGTCGATGGAAGGGGCCGAAGAGGCACTACGCAACAACGACCTCGCCGGTGCGCTCGAGGACCAGGCGGACGCGATGGAGGCGCTGCGCGAGGGAATGCGCAGCATGGGTGAGGCGATGGCACGCAACGCGAACCCCGGCGGCCCGAGCGACGGACGTGGCGACCCCGGTCGCGCGCAGGCCGACCCGCTCGGGCGCGAGGCCGGTCAGGGTCGCCACGCGGGCACCCAGGACAGCCTGCTGCAGGGCGAGGACGTCTACCGTCGCGCGCGCGACCTGCTCGACGAGATCCGCCGCCGCTCGGGCGAAGGCGAGCGCCCGGATATCGAGCTCGATTACCTGCGCCGTCTTCTCGATCGGTTCTGAGCGGCGTCAGAGACGTGCCAGAAGGTCGGCGACCGTCGCCGACAGCATCGCGCGCACCCCATCTACCACCTGCACGTATTGCGCAAGCGGGGCCTCGGTCGCGGGCCAGAGTCCGGCGATCCGCGGGGCCATCAGGTAGACCACCAGCGCCGCGACGCAGCCCACCACCGCCAGTCGGAACCCGGTGCGAAATCCGCCACCACGGCGGGCGGGCGGCGAGTCTTCCGACGTGGCCGGCGAGAGCGAGCCCGCGGAGTCCCCCGAGGCGCTCAGCGAGGAATTGATCTCGTCGATATCGGGAAAGAGGTTGCGGCGCGAACCAGGATCGAGGCCGTCATCCTCGTCGTCGTCAAACACGTCGCCGCTATCGTCATCGTCTGTGTCGGGGTCGCCGCGCGGCGGCGTTTCGTTATCTGCGGGCCGCCCCCCACGCAGCCGCTGCATCCGGTCGCGCGCCTGGCGTGCGCGTTTTGCGCGATCGGGTTCGGGCTCGCCAAGGCCGAGGTCGGGTTGCGTCTCGATCCGGTCATCGGCCTCGGCGGCGCGGGCGGCGCGCTCGCGGTCTGCCTCCTCGCGCAGGATATCGGCCACCGACGGATCAATCCGCCGTCCCGACGCCGCGCCTTGCTCCGGCTCGGGGCGTGCCTCCGGCTCGGCCGTTGGCTCGGATCCGGGCTCCTCGGGCTCGGTCGGTTCGTGATCGGGATGGTTCTGGAACCACGTTGTGCCGCAATTGGAGCATTGCACATCGCGTCCCGAAACCGGGATCACCGCGTCCGGCACCTCATACTGCGCCCCGCAGTTCGGACATGTCAGCCTCATGGTTTCACCCGCTGCCTGCTGCTTGCCGCCGTTATCCGGCTTTTGCGACCGTGGCGCGAGCATAGGCACTAATCCACGAAGCGAAAAGAGCAAAGCGAATCATGCGGGCAGTGATTGCACATGTGTGACCTCTGGGGCATGAAGGGGGCTGCGGAAGAAAAGGGCGCAAGCGGTGATCGAGCTCGAGGGCGTGGGGTATTCCTATGGCGGGGGGGAGTTGCTGAGCGACGTGTCGCTCTCGCTCGCGCCCGGGTCGTTTCACTTTCTCACCGGGCCCTCGGGCTCGGGCAAGACGACACTGCTCAAGCTGTGCTACGGCGCGCTCGCGCCCACGGCGGGGCAGGTGCGCCTGTTCGGGCAGGACCGGCGCGAGATGAGCCGCGACGATATCGCGATGGCGCGGCGGCGCATCGGCGTGGTCCACCAGGATTGCCAGTTTCTCGACCATCTCGACGTGGCGGCTAATATCGCCCTGCCGCTCTCGGTGTCGGCGCGCGATCTGCTGGCCGAGGAAGCCAACCTGCGCGAACTGATCGGCTGGGTGGGCTTGCGCGCTCGGGCGCACGCGCGACCGCCCGAGCTCTCGGGCGGCGAGCGGCAACGCGCCGCGCTGGCGCGTGCGGTCATCATGTCGCCCGACGCGGTGCTGGCCGACGAGCCCACAGGCAATATCGACTGGGAGATGTCTGAGCGCCTGATGCGCTTGCTCATTGAACTTAACCGCATGGGCAAGACGATCCTCATCGCCACCCACGATCTGGCGCTGATCCGCGCCGCCAAGACCCATGTCCAGGCCCGGGTGCTGCGTATCGCCGGACGGCGGCTTCAGCTTGCGGGGGCGGACCTTTGACGGTGCTGTCCGGTTTCCTCTCGCAGCTACTGCCCGGTGACACGCAGGCTGACCGGGTCGTGCCGCCGAGCGGGTTCACCGCCACGCTGACGCTGTTCACGGCCGCGGCGATGGCCTTTCTCGCGGTTTTTGCGCTGGCGCTGTCGCTGGCCACCGGGCGGCTGGCGGACCGCTGGAGTAACGAGCTTGCCCGCACGGCGACGGTGCGCATCTCCGCGCCCGAGGGGCAGATGGCGGGGCAGACCGAGGCGGCGCTGCGGGTGCTCGAGACCACCACCGGTGTTGCGCGCGCCCGCGCGCTCGACGATGCCGAGCAGGCGGCGCTGCTTGAGCCATGGTTCGGCCCCGACCTGCCGCTCGATCAATTGCCTATCCCGCGGTTGATCGAAGTGACAGAGACCGAAGCGGGGTTCGACGTGCAGGGACTGCGGTTGCGGCTGGCAGCCGAGGTGCCGGGTGCCGTGCTCGACGATCACACGCGCTGGCGCAGGCCGCTGGTGCAGGCCGCGTCGCGACTGAGGCTTCTGGGCTGGCTGTCGCTGGCGCTCATCGGGGCGGCGATGGCGGCGATGATCACGCTTGCGGCGCAGGCGGCGCTGGCGGCCAATGCGCAGGTCATCACGGTGCTGCGCCTCGTCGGCGCGCAGGATGATTTCATCGCGCGGGCCTTTGTGCGCCGCTTTGCCGTGCGGGGCCTCGGGGGCGCGGCGATCGGAACGGTGCTGGGATGCCTCGCCATCCTCGCGCTGCCATCGGCGCGGATCGAGGGCGGGTTTCTCACCGGGCTTGGCTTCCAGGGCTGGCACTGGCTCTTGCCGCTGCTGATCCCGCCGCTTGCCGGGCTGGTCGCTTTTGCCGCGACCCGCGCCGCCGCGCGCCGCAGACTGGAGAAGATGCCATGACACACGCCCTGCAATGGCTTCGGTCTCTCGTTTTCGTGGTCCAGATGTACCTGGCGATGGCGGTGCTGGGGATCGTGTTCCTGCCCTGGGCGCTGGTCAGTCCGCGTGGCGCGCGCATGGCGTGCAAGACCTTTTGCCGCTGGGTTCGCTTCACCGCGGCGTGGATGGTCGGCCTGCGCACCGAGGTGCGCGGCACACCGCCCCGGGGCGAAGTGCTGATCGCCTCCAAGCACCAGAGCTTTCTCGACATCATCCTCATCTTCGGCAGCATCCCGGCGGGCAAGTTCATCATGAAGCGGGAATTGATGTGGGCACCGGTGATCGGGCAATACGCGCTGCGCATCGGCTGCGTGCCGGTGGATCGAGGCAAGCGCAGCCAGGCTATTGGCAAGATGGTCGAGGACGTGGCGCGCGGACGGCAGGAGCCGGGACAGCTCATTATCTACGCGCAGGGCACCCGCGTCGCGCCGGGAGTGAAGAAGCCCTACAAGATTGGCGCCGGCGTGCTCTACGAGGAACTTGGCCAGACTTGCGTGCCGGCGGCGACAAATGTCGGCGTCTTCTGGCCGCGCAAGGGCATCCTGCGGAAACCGGGCCTCGCGGTGGTGGAGTTCCTGCCCGAGATTGCGCCGGGCCTGCCGAGGGGGACGTTCATGCGGCGTCTGGAGTCGGAGGTCGAGGAGGCGTCCGAGAGGCTGATGCGCGAGGCCGGCTTCGATACGGGCAGACGCTGAGGGTCGGCGTTCCCGCCCGTTTCGGCCCCCGTCCCGGCATCGCCCCCGTATTGCCCGGATTTTAACCTTTTCCGTCAAAACCTCGCCGCAAACCCCGCGCATCGTTGCGGATGAGGTAACAATGCCGCCAAGCGGCGCAGGCAAGAGGATGGAGCAGATGAAGGCACGTTGGTTGAAATCCGTGGTCGAGCACAGCAAGGAGGCTGCGCCCGCGTTGCCCTATCACCGTCAGGTGCGACGCGACGGGCGTCATGCCCGCATGTTCGCGCTGTTGCGCCCGCGCAAGACCGCCTGAGCCGCGCGCCGCCACCGGCGCAGGGCGACCGAAGAGCAGGCAGGGGCTGCCCCGTGGCGGCCCTTGTGCTTTCGCGAGGTTCACTGTGGATGCACAGTGAAACAATGATCTCGACCGAAGGCGACTATGTCGAAAACACGGTCAATGCCACGAAGATTCTGGCGCGAGAGCGCAGAATTGCCCGATTTGCGCGTCACACAAATCGCCAAATGTCTGACTGTCGTTGCCGCCGGAGGTCCGGTGCGGCCACGACGGCCCTGATCATGAGGTGACACGACATGAGCATGTACCGCTTCGGCGTCGATCTCCCCTCCGCGCCCCCGGCTGCCCGGGCGCAGGAGGCAACACGTCGGTATTCCTGCCTTTGGCGCGATGCCGAGGGGCGACTCATGACGCAGGAGCGCCACCTCCCGTCGCTGCCGCTGCTCGACGCGGCCCATGCTGCCTTCGCGCACGGGGCGCTCGTTTCGACGTCGCGCGGCCCGGTGGCGGTCGAGGATCTGGTGCCCGGCGACATGATCGTCGCCGCCGCGGGTGGCGCAGTCCCGGTGGTCTGGATCGGCTCGGTCACGATAGGGCCTGACCGTTCTGGCGTGGGCACCCCACTGACGCGGGTGATGGCCGACGCTTTCGGTTTCGGGCGGCCTATGGCCGATCTCGTGATGGGACCCGGCGCGCGGCTTCTAAGCCGTCCTTGCCGGCTACGCGCGCGGATCGGGGCGGACGGGGTTCTGTCGCCGGTGCACGCGATGGCAGATGGGGTGCACGCGATCCGCATGGTGTCGCGCCAGCCGGTGACCTTCTACCATCTCGCCTTGCGCCGGCACGCGGTGATCATGGTGAACGGGCTGGAAACCGAGAGCTTTCATCCCGGTGCCGGGTTCGAGCGCGGCTACGACGATGCCACCCTGCGGCAGGTCATGGCGGCCTTTCCCCATATTCCCAAGCCGTGCGATTTCGGACCTATGGCCCAGATGCGCCTGCCGCTCGACGCCCCCGAGGCGCTCGATCTGGTCTGAGGCCGCCGCCCTGCTCAGGCCGGTCGTTCCAGCCGAGCCTCCAGAATCTCGAAGGGCACGCCGGGCTCGTCCTTGGCTCCGCGGATCACCAGCGAGGTCTTGACGCTGCCCACGTTCTCTGCCGCGGTCAGTTCCTCGGTCAGGAACCGCTGGAAGGTCGACAGGTCGGGGGCGACGCATTTTAGAATGAAATCCACCTCGCCGTTGAGCATGTGGCACTCGCGCACCAGCGGCCAGGCCCGGCACCGCGCCTCGAAGGCCGACAGGTCCGCCTCGGCCTGGCTTTGCAGGCCGACCATCGCAAAGACCTGCACCTCGAAGCCCAACTCGCGCGCGTCGATATCGGCGTGATAGCCGCGGATATACCCCTGTTCTTCCAGCGCGCGGACCCGCCGCAGGCATGGCGGGGCGGAAATGCCGACACGCTTGGCCAGCTCGACATTGGTCATCCGGCCGTCGGCCTGCAATTCTGCCAGTATCCTTCGGTCGATCGGATCGAGACGCGTGCCCGCCATCGCATTCTCCTGTTTATTTTCGCGGATGTTATAGCAGCCATGCGGGTGCGCGCAATAATATTTCGCCTATGCGCAAGATAATTTCGGATGCGAGGGTCTCATGGCGACGCATTGCCGCCTTGCAAGGGGTTACATGCCTCGTCCCGCGCCGCTATATGTCCGCGCGATATCCGGTTTTCAACGAAAGAGCAGCCATGCCCAAGACACGCCACACCAAGTGCCTCATAATCGGGTCCGGCCCCGCGGGCTATACCGCTGGCGTCTACGCCGCCCGCGCCATGCTGGAGCCGATGCTGGTGCAAGGGATCGAGCCGGGTGGGCAGCTCACCACCACCACCGAGGTGGAGAACTGGCCCGGCGATACCGAGGTGCAGGGCCCCGACCTGATGGTGCGCATGGAGGCCCACGCCAAGGCCATGGGCTGCGAGATCGTGGGCGACATCATCACCGACCTCGACACTGAAAGCCGCCCCTTCACCGCCAAGGGCGACAGCGGCGCGATCTACACTGCCGATGCAGTGATCCTCGCCACGGGTGCCCGTGCGAAATGGCTGGGACTGGAGAGCGAGGAGGCGTTCAAGGGCTTTGGCGTGTCGGCCTGCGCAACCTGCGACGGATTCTTCTATCGCGGGCAAGAGATCGTTGTGGTGGGCGGCGGAAACACGGCCGTCGAAGAGGCGCTTTTCCTGACAAATTTTGCCTCCAAGGTCACGCTCATCCACCGCCGCGACGAGTTGCGCGCCGAGAAGATTTTGCAGGATCGGCTGTTCAAGCACCCCAAGATTGAGCCGCTGTGGTTCCACACGCTCGAGGAGGTGACCGGCACCGACAACCCCAAGGGTGTCGAGGGCGTCAGGGTGAGGCATGTCGAGACTGGCGAGATCACGGAAATCCCCTGCAAGGGCGTGTTCATCGCCATTGGCCACGCCCCGGCGAGCGAGCTTGTGAAGGGCAAGGTGGAGATGCATCACGGTGACTATGTGCGCGTCGAACCGGGTAGCACCCGCACCTCGGTTCCGGGGCTTTTCGCCGCCGGTGACCTGACCGATCATATCTATCGTCAGGCGGTCACCAGCGCCGGGATGGGTTGCATGGCCGCGCTCGACGCCGAGAAATTCCTCGCCGAACAGGACGACTGAGCGCGGGATCGGGGGCGCTGCCTCCGCCACCCGTGCGGGGCGACTCCCCGGAGTATTTTGACCAAAGAGAAATCGTGATCGCGTTCAGGCTTTGTTGACGGATCGTGCCCTATGCTCGCGCAAGGATCGGGGCAACGGGGACCGAGGCATGAACGCACCACCCGCACGGATCGAGGGGCCGCGTCCGCGCGGCGCGGCGGCGCATCTGTCGCGCGCGCAGAAGGCCGCGATCATCGTGCGCTTCCTGATGAACGAGGGGGCGGACGTGTCCCTTTCGGATTTGCCGGACGAATTACAGGGACGACTGACCACACAGATGGGGTCGATGCGCTATGTGGATCGCGGCACGTTGGCCGATGTGGTGGCCGAATTCGCCAATGAACTCGAAGGGATGGGTCTGACCTTTCCGCGCGGCCTGCCCGGTGCGCTGTCGGCGCTCGACGGGCGGATCAGCCCACAGACCGCTGCCCGCCTGCGCAAGGAGGCGGGTGTGCGCCAATACGGCGACCCCTGGGAATTGGTGAAGGCCACCGATCCCGAAACACTCGTCCCCATCCTCGAAGAGGAAAGCGCCGAGGTCGCCGCCGTCATCCTTTCCAAGCTCGACGTCGCGAGCGCCGCCGATCTGCTCGGGCGGCTGCCCGGTGCGGCGGCGCGGCGCATTACCTACGCCATTTCGCAGACCGGCTCTGTCTCGCCCGAGGCGGTGGACCGCATCGGCCTCGCGCTCGCGGCGCAGATACAGGACGTGCCGCAGAGTGCCTTTGCCGACGGGGCGGTGGAACGGGTGGGCGCGATCCTCAACTACTCGGCCGCCACCATCCGCGACGAGGTGCTCGAGGGTCTTGAAGACACCGACGAGGATTTCGCCGCGCTGGTGCGACGCGCGATTTTTACGTTCCTGCACCTGCCCGACCGCGTCAATCCGACCGATATCCCGCGCATCCTGCGCGAGGTGGATCAGCCTGTGCAGGTCGCCGCGCTGGCCGGGGCGCTCGATGGCGCGCTGGCCCCGGTGGCCGAATTCCTGCTGTCCAACATGTCGAAACGCATGGCTGACGCGCTGCGCGAGGAAATCGCGGAGCGGGGTCGGGTGCGCCCGCGCGAGGCCGAGGCCGCGCAGACCGAGATCGTGACCGCCGTGCGCCGGCTCGAAGCGGCGGGCGAGATCAGCCTCTTGCAACCTGACGAGGACGGCGATGGCGGCGGGTAGGGCCACCCGGCGAACGCGGCCTCCGGCTCTCGACCGCGGGGGGCGGGCGTGCCATCATTGCCGTCGGTAGCGACCCGGACGCGAGGAGGCGTGTCAGCATGGATCACCCCGACCTGGGCCATCTCGCGGCGCCGGGCACCCGTATTTCCCTGCGGGTGACGCCGCGGGCCTCGCGTGCGCGGATCGTGGCGGAGGGGGACAGCCTGCGTGTCTACGTCACCGTGCCGCCCGAGGAGGGCAAGGCGAATGCCGCGGTGCAGGCGCTATTGGCAAAGGCCATCGGGGTGCCGAAAGCGCGCCTCAGGCTGGTGCGCGGGCAGGGTGCGCGGGACAAGTTGTTCGAAGTTTTGTGAGTAAATTCAGCCGGTTCAGCCCTCGGCCATCCAGCGGATATGCCGCTCGCCGCGCGCCGCGGCGAGGGCGACCTGTTTCTGCCGTTCGCGAAAGCGGGCCTTGTCCTCGGCGCTGGTCTCGTGGGTGCAATGGTGGCAGGCGACACCGGCCTCGTATTCGGGGCGTGCGCGGTCCTCGGGCAGGATAGGGCGGCGGCAGGCATGGCAGAGCACGTGCGGCCCGGCGCGCAGCCCGTGTTCCACCGAAACGCGGCCATCGAAAACGAAACACGCGCCGCGCCACAGGCTCTGTTCCTTGGGCACCTCCTCGAGGTATTTCAGGATGCCGCCCTTGAGGTGATAGACCTCCTCCAACCCCTGGCTAAGCAGGTAATTCGTTGATTTCTCGCAACGAATCCCACCGGTGCAGAACATCGCCACGCGCTTGTTGTGAAACCGATCCTTGTTGGCCTGCCACCACGCGGGGAAATCGCGAAAGCTGTCGGTGCCGGGATCCACGGCCCCTTCGAAGCTGCCGATGGCCACCTCGTAGGCGTTGCGGGTGTCGATCACCGCGACATCGGGGGCAGCGATCAGCGCGTTCCACTCGGCAGGGGCGACATAGTGGCCGGTCGCGGCGCGCGGATCGACATCGGCGAGCCCCATCGTCACGATCTCGCGCTTGACGCGCACCTTCATGCGGCCGAAGGGCGGGGTGGCGCTGTGGCTGTCCTTCCACGCGAGTTCGGCGCATCCGGGCAGCGCGCGGAGATGGTCGAGAACGCGGGTTACGCTCTCGCAAGACCCGGAAATCGTTCCATTAATTCCCTCGCGCGCGAGCAGCAATGTGCCGCGCACACCTTCGGATTCGCACAGGGCGAGAAGCGGCGCGCGCAGGGTGGCGGGGTCATCAAGACGGGCGAAATGGTAGAGGGCGGTGATCCGGTGCATGGTGCGGGATTTACGCGCGCCGGGGCTTGTGGGCAAGGGCCGGGATTGACGCAGGACGGCCCGCGTCCTAGCCATGGGGCGCGAAGGAGGCGGGCATGACGGCTGCATTACTGGTGATCGACGTTCAGAACGATTTCTGCCCCGGGGGCGCGCTGGCGGTGCCGGGCGGGGATGAGATCGTGCCAAAGATCAACGCCTTGATGACTGATTTCAAAGAGATAATCCTGACGCAGGACTGGCACCCCGCCGGGCATTCCTCGTTTGCCTCGGAGCATCCGGGCAAGGCGCCGTTCGAGACGGTGGAGATGGAGTACGGCACTCAGGTGTTGTGGCCAGACCATTGTGTGCAGGGGAGCCATGGTGGGGCGTTTCATCCGGATCTCGACACGGCCCCCGCGCACCTGATTATCCGCAAGGGTATGTCATTGAAAATAGACAGTTATTCTGCGTTCTTCGAGAATGACCGGGCGACGCATACCGGGCTTGACGGATATCTTCAGACGCGCGGGGTCACAAAGCTGGTGATGGTTGGGCTGGCCACGGATTTTTGCGTGCAATTCTCGGCACTTGACGCGGCCAAGCTGGGCTACAGGGTCACCGTGCGGCGCGATCTGTGCCGGGCGATCGACCTCGACGGATCACTCGCGCAGGCCGAGGTGGCGATGCGCGAGGCGGGGGTCACGCTTGACTGAACCTACAGGTTCGGCGCGCGAACCGCACGGTTCGCCGCAAACGGCGCTCGGTGCCGAAATCCGGTCTTGTCGTTTGTGTGCCGATCGATTCGCCGCGACCGAGACGGCGCACGCGCCGCGCCCGGTGGTCTGGTTCCGCCCCACGGCGCGGATCCTGATCGCGGGGCAGGCGCCGGGGCTGCGGGTGCATCGCTCGGGGCGGCCCTTCGACGATCCGTCCGGCGAGCGGCTGCGCGACTGGCTGGGAGTGAGCGCGGCGGAGTTCTACGACCGCGACCGGGTGGCCATCGTGCCGATGGCGTTCTGCTTTCCGGGTTATGATGCCAAGGGGGCCGACCTGCCGCCACCCGCGATCTGCGGGCGGACATGGCATGACCGGGTGATGGCGCATCTGCCCGACGTGGCTCTGACGGTTCTGGTGGGTGGGCACGCGCATCGCTATCACCTTGGCACGCGGGCGGGGGTGACCGAGACGGTGCGCGGCTGGCGCGACCATGCACCGCGCAGGTTTCCCTTGCCGCACCCGTCCTGGCGCAATAGCGCGTGGCTGAAGAAGAACCCGTGGTTCGGCGACGAGGTGCTCCCGGCGCTGCGGGGCGCGGTGAGAGAGGTTCTGGGTGGCTGAGATGACCCCGCTGGATGCCGCGCACGCGGCGATGGAGACCGCGCCGGGCGACGAGGGCGCGCGGCTGCGATTCTACGAGCGGCTGGCGGCGAGCGAGTTGTGCCTGCTGCTGACACGCGAGGCGGAGGGCGACCGCGTCGACCCTGTGGTGATCGCGCCGGAGGGCGGCGATTGCGTATTGGCATTCGATAACGAAGCGCGGCTGGCGGAATTTGCCGAGGGGCCCGCGCCCTATGCCGCGCTGTCGGGGCGGGCGCTGGCCGGGATGCTGGCCTGGCATTGGCTGGGGCTGGGGCTCAACCTCGGGGTGGCGCCCTC